>Ga0209589_1005396_pt1 | contig 21697 bp, 13 predicted proteins | sample CowpeawhiteBW_FD_187525 | JGI IMG/M metagenome (GOLD analysis project Ga0209589, IMG submission 187525) | Root nodule microbial communities of legume samples collected from California USA - Cow pea white BW (SPAdes) (version 2) | ecosystem: Host-associated > Plants > Roots > Nodule | place: USA... | reverse complement strand
ATATATATATATTATTTTATTATTATTATTTTTTTTAACAAAACAAATGGATTTACCCAAACGAAATTCGGTGTTGACACATCATATTGAAACATGTTCAAAGCATTTAAAGGACTTAAAACTCATTTTTTGTCTTCATATGCATTTTAGGCACTCTTTGCAAGCCATTTTGCACTCACTTTACTTTAACAAGTCATTTTTAATTCTCTTTATATTTTTTTCATTTGTTTGTTTCTAAAGTCCACTTGCATCATATTTTGCATGGCCAAAGGATAAAAAAACCATTTTCATACCCCATTTTAAACCCCACACACTCAATTTCAAGAAAAATCCTCATTTTAAGCCTTTAAAAGTTGAGATGAGAGTGTGATATGTGTTTGTTGTTTTGCATTGTTTTATTAGTATTATTGAATCATTGTAGAGTACATTTTGCTTTCCATTTACTAACAACGAACGCTGAATCTACTTTTTAGTAGTTTGAGACTAACTACTTAGCCTAGTTTACCCTAGTTTTCTTGTATATAGGGAACTAACACACTAACTTGTATTGTGTGACTTTGGTGCACTTTAACAATTCAAATTGAAAAAATTAAAAGTGATTAGAGGTTGTTGAACAAAGAAATCCAACAAGGGTTTACATTTCAACCACTCTAAAAGTCACTTTTGATGGATTAACCCAAAGGTTGGCTTTTCAAGTAAAAGCTCCAAATCAATGTTTGAGCATCTTAGCATCTTCGTTTAATGATTTGAAACATGTTTGAGCCATCAATTATCTCATTCCAAGCATTTTACAAGTTTTGAGTGTGATATGCTCATTTTAGGTTTTCTAGACTACCTAGAATTAGGATTTTATTGTGCACTAGTTCTTTAGGAAAATTCACTAGTTTAGTAATTCATTAGCATCATATTAACCATGTCTAGATGGTACAATCATGCACTTGCACACTGCTACACGTTTTGACCCATGATCACACAAGCATGTGCATAATTGGCTTAGTTTTCTTACTTGAAAGTCGGGTTTGGATAGTGATTTCGTGAACCTATGATTGTTGGAGGGTCCTTACTATTTATTCTACATATTAAATCATATTGAAACATGTTCAAAGAATTTACAGGACTTGAAACTCATTTTTTGTCTTCATATGCATTTTAGGCACTCTTTGCAAGCCATTTTGCACTCACTTTACTTTAACAAGTCATTTTTTAATTCTCTTTATATTTTGTTTATTTGTTTGTTTCTAAAGTTCACTTGCATCATATTATGCATGGCCAAAGGATAAAAATACCATTTTCATACCCCATTTTAAACCTCACACACTCAATTTGAAGAAAAATCCTCATTGTAAGTCTTTAAAAGTTAAGATGAGAGTGTCATATTTTAAGTATTTTTGAATCATTTTAGAGTACATTTTGCACTCTAAAAATCAGTTTAATGGAGAGTTGACCCAAAGGTTGACTTTTGAAGTAAAAGCTCCAAATGAAGGTTTTATTGTTGGAGACCCTAAACATCATTAGATTGCACATGATGAAAGGTTAAGGGACGTTTGCAAAGGTATTGGAAGACTTGTTTCACTTAACCAAGGTTGTCTTTATCATGTTTACTTAATAGAGTAGGTTGGTTACTTTTCTAATGTAGGTTTTGGGTTTTAGTCTAGAATTAGATTCTTAAACCAATAGCTTAGTTGTTTTACTTTAGTTTCATTAGTTACTCTAGTGTTGAAGGCAAAAACAACCACTTAAGTGAACTTAATTACTTCCATGTGTGTACATAACTAGGATAACTATAATAGAATAGCATAGGTAGCTCTATAAATGTGTAATTATAGAGGTAATGTAAAATGAACATATTTTTAATGGGATTCTAAATCTAATTATGGTAGAAAAATCAACAATAATTAAATGTGTGTTTATATAGAAAGGAAAAGTGAGCATCTAGTTCATCTAGTGCAAGGAAAAGTGAGCACAAATGCAAGTGTATATATAGAAAGAATAACAATAATACATTGGTTAGAATAACCAATAAATTTTCATTATTGCATCAAAATAGAAATAAAAAAGCTACTACAAACAACACAACTATATGATAACACTCAAAATCTTACAATTTTTCCAAGCAATTTGCATGTTTTAAGTGGGTTTTAGACTACTAATTCTTAGTTTTTAAAAATCTGCTACAATTTTAAAGTGTTGTATTGGAGAATGAGAGGTTGAATTAAACTTGATTTGTTGCTACCATTAAGAGTTGGAGTTGAACCACAAAGTTGTTGCCATAACAATCAAGATTTCTTATGCTTAAACATAAAAATGTTGTTGCTGGAACCTTGCTTGTTGCTGCCTTATGAAGGACCAACCACGTTGGAGTGATAAGAGGTGAATTGGATGATGAATGGACATTGAAAGTTGGAAAGTGAGGATCTCCAATAGTCACAAGATGACTTAGCATTTAAGACAGTTGGCTAGCACTTGAGAGGGACCTAAAATGTAACATTTGGAAGCACCACAACTGATGCACTTATTTTTAGTGTCTTAGAATTTTAATTAGGGAGTGACATATAGGGTAGAATAGAACACTGAGAGGAGAGGACGCTAATTATGAAATCATCAGTCGATATCTTATGCTTGCAAGGGATCTAATAATCCCAAAAGCTAATAAGCCCTTCAAGGTGAAAGCCCTTTTTGATGTATGACTGTTGTCTCATAATCATGATACAAGATTCTCTACTACCAATTGTTCATTATTTTCAGACAAGTATTGTGTTTACGCTGGATGAAGGTCCTGGAGTACTGTTTAAAGCTTAGACAGTATTTGCATTGAGGGAAGTAAATTTATCCAAGGTTATCTATGGGAAAAAGGTTTCTTCTTGCAAGTCTATCTCCATGCATGATTATTATAGAACAATTAATATTGATTTGGTACTACTTTGCCTATATTGCTAATTATATTGATTTCTAAAACACTTCCTTGCGCCTTAAAATACACATCTAAAATTGTGGTTTGCAAGATTGGACACTGATGATAGTCCAATAATGAGTGTCTTGATAAGCACAATGACAACCATCATTGAGATGAACTATGGTTTCATCTTATAATTTGGGATTAGTTCATTGACATCACTAGTTAGTGTGGGATTTGCTATCTTTTTAGACTTTCCCTTTGAAAGAATTAAAGGAAGAATACTTGATAGTCTTATAGCTGTTTTAGGAGTCCAAAAAGTTTGTTTATAGTCAAACAAGCATAAGATACCAACTACATTAGTGTTGTGCTAGATCAATTTTTTATCTTAAATACGTAAAAACGTTTTTAAAAAAATAAAACCAATAATGCACAGGAGACAAGTTTTTTTTGATACGAGTAAGGTTCAACAAAATTTCTTCATACAACAATCAATTCATACCAACACAACAATTAATTCATACCAAGATAGCAGCGTAGAGAGAAATTGAAGCGATTTTAGTGTTTGTTTAAATCGAATCAATTCGTACCTCTCCTCCTTGACGGTGTGGCAGTGAAAGCGGAAGAGCTCCTGCTCGACGACCAGTGCTTCACCAGTGTAGTAAGGGCTTTTGGCCTTGGTTATTTTCGTCATTCTGCCTCGATTTTAGAATCGAGGCATATTGGGGTGAGGCCAAAAGGAGGTGTGATGTGACCCTAATAAGGCTTACAGCATTGGGCCAACGCCTCGGCCAATTCCTTTTAAATTTCTTTAAATTTCTTTAATTTTAAGTAAATAAAATTTGTTTAATTGAGCTTTTTTTGCTAAATGCAGCTTATTTTCCCAAGCTGCCAAATCTTGAAGTGCTGGAATTGGGCCTTCATCATTCCAGTCTCTTCAGCAGCCCACCTTTTTGCAACCCCATGTCTACAAATCTTATTCTCGGATGGGCTAACCAAAATGGCAGCTCGCGTTGGGCCGAGCAGCACATTATGCATGATGGGGGTGTGGAAAGAAGCGCATCTGCCAAATGATTGGAGCGCAGAGCAGGGAATTGGGTTTCAACTTAAATCAGCCCACTTCCATCACTACACAAACCTAGAGGGAAGCATCTGTTTTGTCCAGTCGTTAGTTTCTCCCTCACGCATACCACTAGGGGCTGATTTTTCCTTCGTTCCCTCACGCATAGCCAAATATGTTCACAGCGTGTCCTTCCATCATGAAACCACTGTTAGGTTTCAACGTCTTCCCCAACCCATTTTCTGTTAGGGTTCATGTACACGGTCGTGCTGCCGTTAGTCTCTTTTCTATGTTTTTCTGGTTGCCTCTCTTCTATAAAGGGGCAAGCCATTGTTTGTAAACTCTCAGCTTTGATGAATGATAGTTTGGTTGAGAGTACTCTCACCTTTCGTCTCTGCTCCAATCCTAACCCTAGATTAGGTTTTTACCTCTTAGGGTTTCTGAAACCAGTGAGATTCCAGCCTAAACACTATACACGAACCATTTCGCTGCGTTTCCCTCGCTCTCTGCATGATTCAATCGGTGGAATGCTGATTGGGAGAGCTTTTTCGGCGAACATCGCGACGGAGGAGCCTCATCAAGTGGTATTCAGAGCCACTCGGTTCTCGGCATTGTCGCGAGATAAGTGTTCTTCATTTTTCTCTTTGTTGTTTTCTTCTTCAAGTGTTTGTTCCTGTCTTGTTCATCGTATGATTGAGTCTTCTTTTTTTGCGTTTTAATCGGTGATGTTGTGTTTTTCAGTTCTGAAATTGATTCGTAATGCGTTGATCTAATTTTCTGAATCAATATCTGATGCACTGTCATAGATCCCTAATTTTGCCGCTTAATGCATGTCTATTAGATTTTAATTTCAGTTTTGATTACCTAGCTTTATATTTTATAATCTCGTGTTTTTGTCTTAGGTTTTGTTAGTTCGCTTTTTTCTATGTCAATGATTCCATAGATGTGTGCCTAATTTGAGTATTGTCACTGCTTTGTCTTTGTTTCAATCACTGTTTCATTCGTCATATGTTGAGTTTAGTATCTGCATTTGTATTTTGTTCAGTTCTTTAATTGCTAGTAGATCAATAGCAATTTTCTGCAATGTATGTTTCATGTTGTTCCTGTGTACCTCTGCTAAGTTTGTTGTTGCTTGTTTTGTTCTATTTTTGAATTCCATTTCCTATCCAAGTGCATCTACGTTTCTGTTTCAATTTGCATCTCTTGCTATTTTGGACATTCAATTTCTGGCCAAGGATTGTGCTGACGGAACTGAAGTGTTCCATTGAACTCATCATACATCTGCCTTTGTTCAGATTGTTCAAATGGACATTCAATATGGCTTAAATCAGTGCATAGGTTGTGTTTGCATCTGTCTGGTGCAGTTTTGTCTTCTTTGATTGAGTCCATGTTCCTGCTTGATAATTTTTTTTTTGTGCTCTTGATGACCTACTCTATTTGTTGAGTTTGATAGCTGCATTAGTCTATTTGAGCATTCACGGGTTTCATTTTTTTTTTTGCCTTTCAGATTTGCTTTGAGAAACTCATATTTAAATTTTGAAAATATTGATTGGTCTCTGGCCATTAGACTCTGATTTCCTAACTGCATTCATGTGTATTTGTTTTGAATACCAATACTTCTATGTTTCTTCCTTTCCAGTACTGGTTTAGTATCCCTTGCTTTAGTCCTTGTGGAGTGAACATTGGATTCACTGTGAAACATTGGATTTGGTCATATATGTATCAATGCACTGCAGTTTCAATCCTGATTCACGCTCTCTGTGTCTTGTTCAATTGCTAATATGTTAATTGCATCCAGTTTTACTGTAGCTGTTTCATTTTGTTTGAATCATAGAGTCAGTTTTGTTTAAGTAAAATCTGATGCATTCTTGGGCTATTTCAATTTGAATGAAAAAAAACTGCAGTTTGTGTCTCTTATTTGACAGCTAGATCACATTTCTTGTTTTTTGTGATTAGCCTAGACTGTGCATTTTGACACTTATCTGTAGTTTCCTTATTGTCTTGATTGGTTGGCAAATTTCTTGGTTTGGTTCACATCTGTGTGCACTGCCCGTGGGCTTACTTATGAGTTTTACAGATTGATTTTCTTTGTTGCCGTACCATTCCTTGTGAACTAATTCTCGTAGTTATGACTACTTTGGCTTGCATCAGTGTTTCAAAATCTGTTGCATATGTCTGTGTTGTTACACTGTTGACTTTGTTTAAGTGCAGTTGTGTCCTTTGTGTGCTTCACCACATCAGTTTTGCTTGTGTGAAACAGTTTTGTTGATTACTGCATTGCCATGCCAAAATCTGTTTCGTTGTTTTTCTTGTGTGTTTCTTTCAAATTGTTTTGAGTTGAATTAATTGCTTCTACTCTGATATATGCACTTGCTAGTTGAATTGGAATGGGAATATTGAATTTGCTGTGAGTTGTGGCTTCAAACATTAATTCGTCAAACCCAATTTGAGAGTTGAAAGAAAAGAACAAAATCACTGAAAAAAAAGAGTAGCAAGATCTGCTTCGAAAAAAAAAATATATGCCACGACATGTTATGGACTGAACTGAGTGTTTGTGTAAAAGTGGCCTAGTCACCACAACATATTTGTATTGTCCTTTCAACTATGTTTGCATATGTTATCATTCTTGATTCAACTTGTTTTGTGTCTTCTTGATTTTAGTTTTGTTACTCATGTTCTAGACCTATTCTTTAGGTTCCTTTTGTGTGCCTTCTTTATTGTTTAGCTTGTTTTCTTGCTTGTCTTTATTGGCTATCCTTGAGTTTGTCTATTAAATCTTTCAATTGATGTTGTCCCATTCTTTCATTTGAGCTTTTATTGTTTTTCTGAATTTTTTCCTCTCACGCAGCTTGATTTGCTCTTGATTCTGTGTTGGATCCTGCATACTCACTATTTTGGAAATCCTTGTAGGTAAAACCTCCTCTTAAAAGTGGAGTGGTGAGTGCATCTATTATGAGAGTACATTGCCGAGAGAATTGTGGCGTAAGCTGGGACTTGTGAGCATCAAAGTAGGAGACACACTTGAGGGAGACTTATTTGGAGGTTGGCCGAGAGAGAGACATAGATTAGCATAGCTTTCTTTTATTTTGTGTTTTGTTGTTTTCATATCACGACATTTGTGTATTATTTCTTTTTCAGTTTGCTGTTTTCCTTTCATTTGGCTTAGGTGGGAAAATGCTTTAGAGCAATCCCATCCTTAGCAAGTTTGTAATAATTTTTAAGCGTGTAATGTGATGTTCAAGGGGTTCCAAAGGCCACTTGAATTTTCACTTAGGATTTTTTCGTCTAGTTTATGTTTTTCGCCTTTATGTTTTCTGATTTATGCTTTTAATGTCCAGATTTTGTGTGCTTTGTATGTTTGTATTTCTGTTTTAGGTCCCGTGATATCTAGGTGCCATCTGTTTAACACCTAGTTGACCTTCTTTTGGTCTTTAAGTTTTCATTCTCTTCACACACTTTGTCAAATTGTTTTTTCACACAATCTGTTTTCATTTGAATTTTTCTTGAGAATTTTTGTGAAAGAATTCTAGAGATTTCTGGCTAGGAAAGGCTTGGTTCCTAAGCTTGTCCATGTGACTCACCTCCCTTTCCTGGGAGTATCTCTAGAACTCTTTTCCACTACTTTCTCTTTAGGAATTCATCAACTTTTGTGAAAAATTGTTTTGTCAAAAGTGTTTTAAAATGAGTTTTTCTTCTCGCTGTATGCATGTAGATAGGCATAATAGTGTGCATTTAGGTAGGCATAATGGTAGTCATGAGTTGCATCAAACCATTCATAGTGACATTCCATTCTTTGGGGAAGATATAGGACCAATATCATTTAAAGATTGAATGTGGGATACTGAGAAGTTGGTGCAACTAATGTTTAGTAAATATAGTCATATAGACATTCTTAGGCATGTTACATCTAGATTTGTAGGACGTGCATTTGATTGGTGGCAAGAGAGGCAATATAATGTGAAAAAGGGGAGAAAATCATGCATCAATACATTTTATGAATTAAAAATATGCATGTGGAAACATTTCATTCCCCCTTCATTTAGGATCACTAAAGAGCAACAAGCTAGGATAGAAGATTTCATTGACATTGGGGATGCATTCATCCAAAACATTGCTAAGTTTTCTAGCCTAGAAAAAGACTTTAAGCATAATTTAGACTTGCTCTTGAGTGAACAAAGAAAGAGAGAAAAATACAAGAGAGAGCAAGCTACACATCAAAAGCTTCGAGAGTTTGAAAAGAAGCAAGAAAAAGAAGAGTTTGATATGTTTTGTGCTCAACGAGAACAAGAGGAAAAAGAGATAAAAGAGAAGAAAAAAAGAGAGGAAGAAGAAAATGCTAAAGAGGAGAGTCTAAGAAAAGCAACAGAAGAGCATGAGAGAAAAGAATTAGAGGAAAGAGAGAAAATAAAACAAGAGAGTAATCTTGCAAAACAATCACAAGTGGTAGAGTTAAAGTGCATTTCAAAAGAGCAAAAAGAACTCTACGTTAGGGATTTGGTGATCAATTCTTCAGCAATTCCTTACATGAAGATCTCATTTTCAAAGGGAGTTTTCCCATCTTTAAACTCTACTCACTTTTTCGTTAAATCTTTTGTTTTGTTTTCTTCTCAAAATGTTTGTTCTCCATCTCATTTCCTTATTTCATCTTCCTCAACATCTTGTGTACCAACACACTTTGACTCTAAAATTCTTTTCAAAAATCATCTTAGTCAAAGTGTAAAACATTCTTTTTGTGAAGTGGGCCTAATACCAACTTTTTCAAAATTTATAAGTCCATTTTCACATAGTCCCCACTCAATTTTACTGCATGGTCATTATAATTTTAATTCACTTTTATTTGATGACTACTGCAGATTTCTTTTTTGATCCTGGTGGTACTATAATTTTGGTTGTTGTGGGCCTTTAATAAACTTCTAGATCTGAAGATAGATCCTCTTCAAGGGGGAGGGGATGATGTGACCCCAATAAGGCTTACAGCATTGGGCCAATGCCTAGGCCCTTTCCTTTTAAATTTCTTTAAATTTCTTTTATTTTAAGTAAATAAAATTTGTTTAATTGAGCTTGTTTTTCTAAATGCAGCTTATTTTCCAAAGCTGCCAAATCTTGAAGTGCTGGAATTGGGCCTTCATCATTCCCATCTCTTCAGCAGCCCACCTTTTTGCAACCCCATGTCTACAAATCTTATTCTCGGATGGGCTAACCAAAATGGCAGCTCGCGTTAGGCCGAGCAGCACATTATGCATGATGGGGGTGTGGAAAGAAGCGCATCTGCCAAATGATTGGACACGGAGTAGGGAATTGGGTTTCAACTTAAATCAGCCCACTGCCATTACTACACAAACCTAGAGGGAAGCATCTATTTTGTCCAACCGTTAGTTTCTCCCTCACGCGTAGCACTAGGGGCTGATTTTTCCTTCGTTCCCTCACGCATAGCCAAATATGTTCACGGCGTGTCCTTCCATCATGAAACCACTGTTAGGTTTCAACGTCTTCCCCAACCCATTTTCCGTTAGGGTTCGTGTACACGGCCGTGCTGCCGTTAGTCTCTTTTCTATGTTTTTCTGGTTGCCTTTCTTCTATAAAGGGGCAAGACATTGTTTGTAAACTCACAACTTTGATGAATGATAGTTTGGTTGAGAGTACTCCCACCTTTTGTCTCTGCTCCAATCCTAACCCTAGATTAGGTTTTTACCTCTTAGGGTTTCCGAAACCAGTAAGATTCCAGCCTAAACATTATAGATGAACCATTCCGCTGCGTTTCCCTCGCTCTCTGCGAGATACAATCGGTGGAACGCCGATTGGGAGAGCTTTTCCAGCGAACACCGCGACGGAGGAGCCTCATCAGGGTGCCTTTTGGCCTCGGTTATCACCCGAGGCCATAAAGACACTTTTCTGCCTCGGTTGTAGAGGGACCGGAGCCATAAGTTCAACAATATTTTTTTTAAATTAAAAATTTTGCAAAACCTTTGGCCTCGGTTATGGTAAGAACCGAGGCCATATAATTGAGATTGATTTTCTCATTTCTCCAGTTAGAAGAACGTCCTTGTTTAGTGTCGACATTTTTTCCCTAAAAACTGGACCAGTCGAACCCACGCTTGACTTTGCATATAACTGTTTGCTTCTAAAGTACCTGCAAAAGCATTAATGCCTTGGCACACAAGACCCCACCTCCAAATGCTGGGAACATGGAAGCATTATAATTGGACCCCAAAAATTTGTTAGGAATAGAGTTTATAGCTATAGTCACATCTTCAACCCCGTCAGTACCCATCAACGACCATCCATCATCAACAAATCCATTCACTGCATCATTAAATCCCCTAAACATTCATGTTAAATCAAATCTTATTGAGTAGAAAGATGATTGAAATTAAGCAAGAATATGAAAAATACTATTCAATAAACTGCTACCACCCAACAAATTATTCAAAATGCATAGTACACTAGTTCTTCATAACAAGGAGATTCAAGCCTTACCTACAAAGTCTCTGAGTAAATGTTCTCAATACAACAGGCTGGCGTCCCCAACCATATTAAATTTTCCAACCTCACCCAATGAAAAAGAAAAAGATGGGCTCTAAAGGAACAATCTAGTACAAGTGTTAATCTCCTTCATGTGCAGAAAACTCGTGTTCATCTTCTTCACAAACAGAAACCTCCAAGGGTTTCTTCTCCTACATATGCTCACACCACAACATCTCCCTCCATTCACGGCCACGCCTTTCTCACTCAACGAAGGACCCTCTCACTCATTGTTGTCCATTAGAACACCACCTCCCTCACATGGCAGGCCATGACATGCATTGACAACGCCGATCACCATTGAAGGTCACGACCTTGCAAGCTTCCCAGTCCGCTAGAGCCACCGGTGACGGCTCACGCGGAGAGTGGCCGGAGTAGCGTAGTGGCAACACAACGTGGTTGTAGAGCTTCGCGTGGTGGTGGTGGGTGGCTGGAGCAGCAGGTTGTAGAGAGAGAGAGAGAGAAAGGAGAAATGCAGCATGGGGAAGAAGAGAGGTTCGCGAATTTTGAACCCTAATTAAATTATATGGCCTCGGTTCAATTAATAATCGAGGCATATAGCCCTATTTGGCCCCGGTTCAGTGATACATGAGGCCAAAGACGTCATGGCTAGTGGCATTTTTGAAATATCCAGCCACATTTTTGAAATATCCAGCCACATTTTTGGCTTTGGGTCTTTGGAACCGAAGTATATAACCCTCTTTTGGCACCGGTTTTTTTGAACTGAAGCATATAACCCTCTTTTGCTTCGGGTTTTCGCTGAATCGAGGCATAAAAGTTGCCTGAAATTGCAAAAGTGGTACCGCGCCATTATATGCTTCGGTTTCTAGCCAACCGAGGCATATAAGGCGAAGTAAAAAGCAAAATCTGCACTAGTGCTTCCATTACCCATGATAGAACTCAAACTTCCGCAACAAGACTCAGGCGAGCTTTCGCAGCGAAACTCAGGCGAGCTTCCGTAGCAAGACTCAAGTGACGAACCTCATGGCAGATGATGGTGGAAGGTAACCATGGCTCTGATCGGTGTCATTGGACAATAGAGATGGCACAATAGTGGATTGGCAAAGTGGGCAGTGGGTTTTGGCTTGGTGGAATGCGTTGTAGCGATGGCACAACGAGAATAGAGAAGAGAAGTGGAAAATGAAACTGGAAAGAGGGAATCCCAATTCTAAATTCTGATTTCATCGACGAAATTACCGACGGGAGGGATCCGTCGGAGTACTAAAACAAAGACGTTACCGACGAACGACATCCGTCGATAAATGCATATGTGAACATCCGTCAGTAAATCTGTCGATAAATACATCCAACAATTTCATCCTATACATTATCGACGGATGTTGTTTGTCGATAAATTTAACATATGCATCCGTCGATAATTTCGTCAATAATGATCAATTATCGATGAATCGTAATCTGTCGAAACGATTCCGTAGGTAATTAAAGTTTTTTCTGATAGTAAAACTTACATGATAATTGATTATCTATAAATGTCTTAAACATATTTTATAATATATGTGTGCATAGATATAAAAGATGGATATTATCTACTATTTACAGTAAATTATAAAAAGGTTTTTGTGTAATGTCGGCTAACATTATTATATCGTTTTTATCCGTTCGTTTTGATTTAGTATAATTATAATGAAATTAACAGTATATACAAGCTACGACTGAAACCTAAATTTATAGTAACACATGTCTCTTGATCAGTTAGTCATACAGTAAACCAAATCATACTAACATCAGCACAATGTTACGGAATTTGGTATTTATATAAACTCAATTTCACATCTCTAAGGTCAAGATTCTTATCTCAATCCTTGTATATTAATACTCTTTACTAAGGGTTATAATAGTAATTCACATGAGATAGGCCATCACTATAAATAGTAAAAATATTTTAAAGAAACGTTGTTTTGTAACGAATTCAATTAATGATGCTTGAATTATTAACGGGAAACTAAATTGAAACCTTTAAAAAATAAAAGATCAATCTAAATATAAGTGAAAAGATAAATAACTGAAACTATAATTAAGCTTTATATGAATAGTCATAAATCATCCTTCAAAAAGAGTATCAGACAAGTAAACGAAAACATCTCTGGTTAAACTATGTTACCCGGTTCCTTGATTGATTAAATCGTGTTTTTATCTCCTTCTGAGGATCATCTTATATGTATGATTTGTGTAAATGAAAAACATGTATACTTATGTAATTGCAGAAGTAGTTTTGTCTATCTATGCACAAGTTTGCCATGCCAATGTGTATAAGTGGAAATTAAAAATAAGTTAGGAAGTCTAATTCTTTCTCTTTTTTCTGCTTAAATTTAATCAATAAGCAACACTACTACACATATACAATCACTGAATTAGCAGAAAAAATGAAGTTGCGAAAACTTAAGAAGTGAAGGAAAACTATATATAACTGTCAAAACTATAATCTGTCCACCTAAATATAGATAGTTTTCATTAGCAATTACACTCACCAGAAATCTCAACTATGATTTTCAACGTAAAATTTCAACATACAATTTGTTCCATTTTAAATTCTTTAACCAGTGCACGAAACAAAAGAACCGTTCTAAGAAACTTGTAAGGCGAAAATTTGTACTTTGTATATATATATATAATAAAATTGTCTTATTTATCTTACTTATAGTGAACATGAGACTTAAAAACCCTAATCATAAAAGATTTGTTGCTAGTCTTTTAGGGATAGAAGGGGCAGCGACACAAGGGGCAGGTGGGATTGGTCTGTAGCCAGCGAAAAATACATTTTTGATGAAAGAAGTGTTGACATGGAAGTGCGTAGCACTCAGCATTCACATCGAATTCATCCAAGCATACGCAGCAACAACACTCACTTTGCACAACCGTAGATTTCTTCAACAACGTGTCAATGGCTTCTTCGGATAATGGAACCATTCTGAAAGGGTTTTGTGTTGTTGCATGCATCCTATTAGCAGTGGCATTGATTACAAGCCAAAGGGGAATTTCTGGGGGCTGAGATTCGGAAGAAGAAGAAGAAGAAGCAGCAGCATCATCAACTTGAAATATTTCTCCAACTTTAGCAACAGCCATGTTTACTATTGTTTCAATAACGTCAGTGCCGAAGGGCCTGTGCGATGTCAGTGGCAATAACAGTGTTCGCAAGAGATCTGGACCCTCTTGAAAGAAGGTTTGGCACGGTATAAGAGTAAAAGAACCACCTGATAGTGGAACTGGAAAATATTCAAAAAAAATTCTAATGGTGAATCTGAAAATAGCTTTAGGCATCAGAGTAGTGAGCTCGGAGGAACCTAACAAGGACATATTGTAGCGACGTTGATGCATCTCAAACGATTGGCGGTGAAATGTTCCTGAATATACCATAAAAGATATAAAATCTTAAATTATGAGATTATTGAAAATCACGATACATGAACATAAACACCTTCTGAAACTTACCTCGTCTTTCTGATGATAAGCTCATGATTACGCTTTTGCTGCACAGGAAAAAAGAATTATATGATCTTTTCTCTTTTCAGTATTCTCATCAAACTACCTATATGTGTTTCTATAATAAAGAAAGAGTGAGATTTATTCGTTTGTTGATTGGAAATTAGAAATAAACTGATTGATTATAATGTTATCTTTATAGTTTGTTTGGTACAATATTCTTTTAAGATATTTAAAATATTATAATTCTCTTAAATTAAATGTATTGAAGATTTTCATGATTTTAAGTAATTTATTTTACAATATCTGTTTCATATTTATTTCAATTCGGTTTATTTTTAATATTAGTGGTTATATAAAAGATAATGTATGATTTGTATTGTGGTATGCAGTTGAAAGAAGATTTGGAATATGTTGTGCTGTAAATATATTTGTAGTTCCTTTTTTATTATATTAGTAGTTTGTATTTTTTATTTATTTTGAAATATAGTTAAAGATAAAAGAAAAATACTTATATATATATATATATATATATATATATAATTTGTATTTTGTATTTTTTTTTTTAAATGCAATTAAATAATGTGATGCAACATTTTGGGATTTGATTAAAATATTATCTTTATGGTTTGTTAGGTACAAATATTTTTATGATATATTTAAATAGAAAAGATATTTTAACAAAAAGTATTTTGACAACTTTTTACGAGATGTTTATCCTCTCTCGTTGCTGCTTCCTCTGCCAATTTTTTCTCTCTCGTCGATTCTTTTATTGTCTTCGTTTAAGCTTTCTTTTCTCCCCAATGCTTCTCCTTTAGTTTGGTGAGTTGTTGTGGTATTAAGGGAAAGAGAAAGGCCCCGTTATGTTTGACAATGATTTAGTTTTTTGTTGCTTTGCCCTCCTCCCTTCTCACTTTGTTCTTCTCGTCTCGTCTCGAACAACCGCTGGTTTTTGATCAAAAATTTAGAAAAAATCAAATAATATATTCAAAATTTATATATTTAATTATTATTACTACTTCAATAAAAATAAATACAAAATTTAATATACTTATAATTATAAAAAAATTATATATATATATATATATATATATATATAAAGGAATGTTCATCATTTTTTAACATTTTTAAACTCATAAATAATTAAATTATAATTAAATTTTTCAGTTTTTTTTTATTTTCAATGTAAATGATTATATTATCTGCAAAATATTCATCTTCCATTTTATTAAAGTGTATGTATTGATTCAAAAGTCTTAGAAGCTTTCATTTCATTGTTATGCGAATGAACAACATATTATCCTGTCTTCATCTTTCTCGGTAGTTTCTCTTTTATCACTTTTAAAATATGAATTTACTCTTTTTTTTTTTCATCAATATACATATTTACAAAAGAATGTTAATATTAAAAACTAATTTATCATAATCTAATAAAAAAATTGGAGACATAATTACTAAAAAACCTATGATAATCAAGTCACAATCAAAAATCGACTATGATAAACCACATAATACATTACTTTTTCTTCTATATTCATAAAAAATAAATATACAAAAGAGTCATGAGACAAATATTTCACTATCAGAGACAAGAGAGAGTTACTTTTTTTGTCCTTTAAGAATGGAAGAAAATATATGAAAAATTAGGATAGAAATGATGAGTGTGTCCAAATTTTTATTTTCTTCAGTCACAAAAGAAAATAGATAATCGTGAGAGAAGAATACAATATGTGAAAAACTCAAAAAGACAATTGGAGAAAAAATAAAAAATATCTTAATAATTTTTTTATTTATTATATTTGATTTTATGTTTTATTATTTATTAACATTAAATGTTGTACTTAATAAAAGAAATAAAAATATACCTAATTTAATTTTCATTAGTTTTCAATATACTACTACCTAATTTAAAAAGATATATATAATTTAAAGAATTTAAAAATACATATAATTTTAAAAAAAATCAAAATGTTTTGGGGGGCCATACCACCCCTTGCCTCTAGTATCCTTTGCTATTGTTTCCAATCGAAGGTGTTGCATTGCTAAGCATATCTTAAGCCGTTATAGACAACATAGAGCATTTTTTCTCATTAGTCTTCCAATATTTGTGTACATCAAAATCTTTACTTTCTTCATCATCTATTGTTGGTTCATCTAGGTAAACATCTACCTCGCTCTTGCCAATTATAGATTTTGATTTATTTTGATACATTTTAAAATCCTGCAGTGTATTACATATTAATTATCAAAACAAAACAAGAACAAATGAAAACAATGAACACTAAGTATAAAATACTTATTGAAATAATCCTTCATCTTTTGGCCTTACTCTCTTCGATAAAGCATTTTAGCGACCACCTATTTTGGTCGCTAAAAAGCTTAAAATCGATCGCAAATCCTTTAGCGACCGAAATAGCAACCAAAAATATGTAGTTGCGAAAACCTTGGTGGCAAACTCATTAGTGACTGAATTGAAATGTGGTCGCTAAATAGCTACTGAAATTTTGGTCGCTAATTCGTCGCTAAAAGTATTGGTCACCTTTTGCTATGGGAGACCAATTTAGCCACAAAAATTGTTGGTGACTAATTCGGTCGCAAAAAGAAAAATTTATTGGTCGCTAACTTGAATATAAAATTTATTAAATTTAAAAATTTTCGGTTACTAATTTAGTTCCAGATGGTAACCAAAAATAGAAACATCTAGCGACCAATATAATTCGGTGGCTAAATAATTAACAAAAAAAATATAACTAATATATTACAATGACTACTTTTATATACATAATTTTGTGTGTTTATATACAATATTTTGACTTCATTATAAATAATTTTCTTCTCTTATTATAAATACTTCAAATTTAATTATACTAAATAACAATCAACTTAAATATATAATGAGTAAATAGTATAAAAATTAAAAACGTACATATTACATGATTCAACATAAAAACAATGAAAATAATTTTACAAAAATAAGTATGTAAGTTTTGAAATCATCATACAAGTAAAATTACAAGTGCTATACATCACTAAACTGGTCTACTTTATTATCTCTCTGATAATGCTACTACTTTGGCTTCAAGAGTCGGAAACCGCTTCAATCCCAATACCTACAATCATTGTCATATTTAAATAAAATCATATTACTTCTTTCACACCATCAGCGGCCAAAAATAAATAAATTTAACTCAAACCTGTAGTTTGGCAATTGAATTTCTCACTACTTCCTGCAGTACCAACTGAACCTGCCACAAATATAGCATATAGCTTAAGTATCAGGATTACCAGTAGTTAGCTAAGTATAATAAGGATTGAAGTTGGTCCAAAGAAACCATAAAAAAGATGAATAATGAAGCAAATTTCTTCTGATCGAAGCCAACAAAGAGTGTAGAAATTAAAGAACAACATATTTAACACCATCAACAACAAAGCCAAAAACCTAAAAAAATGGGTATAATAGCATGCAATTGTAGAATTAATTAGTAACTACCAATTGTTTATCACGCAAGTGATGAAAACCATCTTTGATCAATAAAAGCTACACATATATCATCAAAATGAGACAATATTTTCTGTGGGAGAAGAAGGCACAATGGCTTAATTAAAAAATTAATTAAGAGCATGAACAAAATGTGTGCATATATTAAATATATATATATATATATATATATATATATATATATATATATATATATATATAATTGGCCAATGTGTCTTAAGCTACTTGGTAGCCACGAGTTTCCTAAAAAGAAAAGAATTTAAAAACTATAACATATATTTGACATAAGACCAAAAACAATGTGGAATTTACTATTTGACAATTGTTTATTGTTGTAACCAATAGTTCTTTAACTAATATTTTTTTTATTCCTCTTATGGCCACCTATTTGTACCTTTGTTGCTAAAACTAAAATATTTTCATGGGTTGTTATGGCTAAAACTAAATTTAATTTTTTCCTAGTTAGGATGCTTCTTCTTACTTGCATCATACTTCTTTTATTTTTTTATAAGAATTAATTAATTGATAATGAAATAGTAAGAAAGTGTGTATGAACATGGGTACTCTAACATCCTAGACGGATATTACTTATTTAAGATAATTTAATTATAAATAACCAAATAGATAACATTTATTCAACACATTTCCGAGACGCGGGAAAAAAATTATTATAAGCGCCAAAATGTTTAAAACATCACTATAATTCGTCAATACATAACCAAATCAAAAGTCAAATGAACCATCTAGATTATAACTTCATAAAAATAATAGTAGAAAATAAAAACCATGCAAAATTCCCAAGTTGGCCCCCTCTCCGGCTCTAAGTATCCACGGACTTATCTGCATCAACATCTTCTCTCATGTAACGAGATACATGATCATCGCCAAACACACACAGGTAGGGTGAGCTCAAATAAAAAAAAAAGAAAGGCAATATACAATAAAGTACTGATTTTAAACCCATTATGTAAGACCCGTGGAAATTAATTAATTAATTAATTAATTAATTAATAAAGGCGGGTGGTGGGAACTTTAATGACATTAAATGTTAATTGGTATGATGTGGAAAAGTACTAGCTCAAGTGGTTGATAATATTTTATTGTGTGAGAGGATTTGGGTTCAAGTCCTATGTATGCCATTTGTATGTTATTTGATTTGTTATTATTTTGATAATATATTTGTGCCTAGTGAGTGATAGTATAATCATAGTATTTTGATAATTATCACTTATGTATTGAATTGGTGTTGGTATGGTCATGGGTTCTGCCCAGATAAAAGTCTTATACTCGTTGTTTAGATATGTGGAACTCGTTCCCTCATCCCTAATAGTGTGTTTTAGAATAATGAAACTTGTTTATAAAACTTTCTATTTATATAAATCTTTTTAATATTAAAATAAATGAGTCTCGTTATTTTTAAACCATTATCAATTCTAAAATTTCAATTTCTAAGTCTTCACAATTATTATTATAATTTCGTACACAATTTATTATATTAGTTTATTAATTATTTTTTTGTTGGAAATATTCATTTAGATTATAGTCAATAGTCTTATGGGTATTGCCTAAACACGTCCTTGTTTTGACAGAAAATCCTCGCATTGACTAAGTATGGGTATGGGTATGGAAAATCTCCGACTTTTTCAATTGGGTATGACGATATGCCCTGTCACTATTTAAATTATTAAAATATTCTTAGTCAATTAAGTAACCTAATATATATATATATATATATATATATATATATATATATATATATATATATATATTTATATTACATTACTATACACTTTCTATTTTTTATTTCTTCTAATTGTTTGGTTCGTCATGAAATTCATTTGCATATCCAATATATTTTTTATCTTATCATAACATTTATGCAATTATGTTCAAATGATGTATGTTAATTAAATATTTTTTATGTCTCACATTTGAATATTTATATTATTTTTTAATATTTTATTTATTGTATATTTTCTTTTCACACGAGAATGTTTAACACTTCAATTTAAATGTTTAATAGCATAAACCTTTCATTTATTAGGTAATATAAAAAAATTATTTTCTTTACTCTATAACATTAGATATGTATCACACCTAGCCGGTTCCGCTAGCTTATCAACACATATCATCCTTGACCGATAACTCATATCGGACAAGGCTGGGGGACTGGTGTACCACACCTAGCCAAACTCGACCAAATAAGTAAACAATGTGCATATCAAGGCAGCCAAGTATCCAGCCTAGGCCGAGTTAGCCTAACTTGTACCGGTTTTAACCTAAACTAAACATCTAAGGAGACAACCTGCACCTCATATCACCAACATAAGCCATCAAGGCAAGTAGCCGGCCTAGACCGACTACTCCAGCATATCCGATAAGATTAGAGCCTAGGCCGACCACTTCAATAAACTCAGTATGATGGAAGCCCCCGCGTTCAATAAACCTTAAGGGCCTGGGTTAAGGCCCAGGCCCACTCACAGCCCAAGTTAGAGCCCAAGTCAAGACCCAGCCCATGGGATGATCAGACATCATTAATGCTCTATAAATACACGTGGACCCCAGCAATTAAAGGTACACATTCATTAATCACTGATTTGACTCTCTGAGAGCTTTGACTTACTTGAGCTTCGGAGACTCTTCTGTAGGTAACCCCTCCTGGGTTCAAGCCGACATGTATCGAATGGGAAGATGCCAACTGAAGAGATAGCAGACTACATGATAAGGTGATACTCGTGCCTAACTCATCTTGTTTGTCTTCTGCAGGGAACAAGATCAATTACTAAAATCAGTTAGTTTATCATTAATTATCTTTATATATCAATTCCCACTTTTTTTAAAATTTAATTAAAACTATTATTACAATTTATGAAATTCAGTTAATTATTAAGTTTCTTTAATTTATTAATTATTAGTTGTTTAGACTATCTGTATAACATTAAATCAATTACTAAACATGTGCCACAGTCTTTATTTTTTCAATAAAATAATCTTAGTTCGGTAATTATTAAGATTATGCTCAAATTAATAATTTTTAATTGAAATTATGGTGATTATAGTATAATTTTAATTGGTTTTACTATTAATTTGAGTTATTATTAATATAATTAAATATACCTGTTATTAATTAAAATTATTATGATTAGTGTAATTAATAATTAATTACTATTAATATTTATAGATGTATAAAATTTATACATCTATAAAATACTTACATACGTAATTAATATCTGGTATAATTTTATGTAATGTAATATCTGGTGTAACACTAATGTAAAAAGTTTTCTCTTGTAAGAAAATGTAATGTCAGCATGTCCAAATTATAAGTCTTCATTTAGTGAGTTTGGTTTCCTCTTGTCTGATTATTTACTGTGCATATGTACTGTTTGAGAGGAAGGATGGGTGAAAATGAAAGAAACCTGGTTGCTTTCAGGGATCACAATTCATTTGTGCAGATGAATTTAAAGAAAAATGAAATATTTTAATTTTTACATAGATTAAGAGATATGAAGAAAAGATAACTCAACACCTATAATTTTACTTAAATGTCCATTAATTTTATTTAAATTTCAACTTAATAATTATGTTTTTACTCAAATTCCTATAATTTTTCTTTAAATTCCAACTATTAAAATAAAAAAATTAATAATAATAATAAATTATTATTATTATTATAACTAAATTTTATGAATAATTAATAATAACAATAATAATATTAATTGTATTAATAATAATAATAATAAAAATAACATGGTCAATAACAATAATAATAACTATTAACTAATAATAATAATAATAATAATAATAATAACATGGTCAATAACAATAACAAAAACTATTAAATAATAATAATAATAATAATATGGTCAATAACAATAATAATAACTATTAAATAATAATAATAATAACACTAAAATTAATAATAATAATTAAATTTTGTAATCTATTAAAACGTTTTTTTATTCATTACATCTATTAAAAAAACAACCTCACCTTTTCTTTTCTATTCATTCAAATTCATCCACGTTCACTCACTCTCCTTAAATTATCTTTAGAAACAAACACTTAATAATAATAATAATAATAATAATAATAATAAAAATAATAATAATAAATTATTATTATTATTATTATTATTAATACACAATATTAAACACTGTATTTATTACGAAACTGCTTACATTACTACCTCGTTGTTGTTCAGTACGTTGCATTTAATATGACCTTCACACTTTTCCTATAAATAAAAGAGATCAACCTTAAATTATTACAGCAAACATAA
>Ga0209589_1005395_pt1 | contig 21698 bp, 9 predicted proteins | sample CowpeawhiteBW_FD_187525 | JGI IMG/M metagenome (GOLD analysis project Ga0209589, IMG submission 187525) | Root nodule microbial communities of legume samples collected from California USA - Cow pea white BW (SPAdes) (version 2) | ecosystem: Host-associated > Plants > Roots > Nodule | place: USA... | reverse complement strand
TACCAAACCAAGGCCAAACCACTCAACCAACACATGTTTCATGCTAAATCCTACAATTTTAAGAGTTTATCATGATCCATACGAGTTCAATATATAATCACACAAAAACACATAATTTAAATAACATCCAAGTGGCACACATAGGACTCGAACCCAAGTCCTCACACACAATAAAGTACTCTCAACCACTTGAGCTAGTACCTTTCCATGTCATAGCTCCCCGCATTTATTGCTTTAAATATTCTCATTATCCGTCCTAATTAAATAATTAATTAAATAACTATTTAATTTTCCCGGATCTTACAGAGACATAGGATGAGTTTCTGGTGTTTTTGCTCAGGCGAGAGCTGCTCGTTTAGGCGAAAATACCAGATTCCCAATCTATTCTCACATGAAACAGTCCAGAAATCTAGCACAATCCAATCATTTACACTCAATTACATAGTTCAACCACTCATACAACATTCAATCATGCAATTCAAAGTCATCAGAATGATTTCTATACGAAATTCAAGCAAAACAGTTAGCTTCCCTTACCTGTTATCTTGTTTAGACAACTTTATAAACGTCAACGCCTTAAAAACGTCAACATCTCTAAGTCCACATGATGCTCTATTTACGCATAGAAACATCACAAGAACGATCAGGACATACCGTTATGATCACTGATCAGCAGAGACTCATATTGATGATTAAAACGTCGCATGCAAGCGGAAGATGGCTTGCATGCAACAGAAAACAGAAAAGACTAAAAAAGAGAGCGGAAACTCAACTTACACGAATGGAGAAACTGATCGGTCCAATTTCAAGAGCTTGTCGAGAGGATGAATCCTACAGTCTCGGTTCTTCAATCAAACGACCAGATAGACAGAACCTCTAGAGACAAGTTAAAGAACTCTAGAAAAGTGATTTCTAGAGATATGGTGTGTTTTAAAATAATGAAACTTGTTTATAACAATTTTATTTATACTAAAACCTTATAATATTAAAATAATCGAGTTTCACTATTTTTAAACCACTATCACTTTTAAAATGCCATTTTCTAGGGTCTTACATTCTCCCCAACAAGAAAAATTTTCGTCCCTGAAAATACACTCGTCAGATAGAAAGAAAACCATTCTCTCCTCATGTTCTCTACAACAACCACCTAGACATGACTAACTTAACGATTGCAACACCTAAACTTACTGAAAACTCTACCTCTGTGCTAAGCGATATATGTTTAACAGTGTAGATTGGATTAGTCACTACTCTCAAAGCAACCTTCCACCTTGCACCTTAAAACTTGAATTGTCCTTTACACCTAACCAACCCACTTATGTCTGATATGCCGACTCACCTTCCATATGTTCTCCACTACTTCTAGTAAGTGTTTACGAAAATTTAAAGATTTGCAACCAATCTCAACCTAAAACGTGATTGTTATCACTTTCCATTATCTAGTTTCTTCCTTGAGGAACCACTCATCTAACTTGATCACATACAACTTTATAACATTCTTGACCACCCTATCCACCACCATCCGCATGACATCATGCTTCTCATACTAACTTTGACCAGAGCAGCAAAGTTTATAACAATGTTATCCCACTTCCAGAATAGACCCTTCACTTGCGGCAACAACGACACCAAATTCTGACACTTCCTCAGCATTTATTAAACCACTAATCTGTAACCATCTCTCCATCAATTCTTACTCTTCATTATCGAACCAACCACTGCAATTCTCTTTTTGCTTAAAACACATACTAGTACTTTTCCGCTTCTAAGGTGATAGCACAACTCAAAACCATAGCTCGATTTATCTCTCCCATTTCCTATCCATCTCCCTCTATGCAACTCCATACTTCTAGTTGTTGATGATCACTAGACATCTTTAACAAATCTTCATAACACTAACACCTCTGCTATTTTAGAGAACTCACTACCATGTCAACCACCAAGTCATGAGTAAGATATTTCCCCGTCTCATGTATTCCCACTATTGATAAGTATACCCCACCATTATTCTGCTGCGTCACTCTGATCAACAACCATTTTCACACCTGATGTGTTTAGCCACAATAGACCGCAAAGAATAATCAATCATTGAAGCATTGATCATGTTCTTCTTCAACGTCTTGACGACTCTCTTCACACTTGAGAAACTTGTTGTGAAACCTTGATAACAACTTTCTTGAAAAACCTTACTTAAACTCACTCTTAGAACTTCCTTTCCCTTAACATTTTTCCCACTCATCTTAACCACTTACGGTCGTAGATGTTAACATATAATTACTTCTCTTTCCAAACTTTGTTAGACTGGATTACTCACGATGACACACTACGATTAAACCATTACTTTTCTAAGGACTTCTCCACCTGTTGTCTTGACTCCACACTTTTAGCGAAATCATCCAATGTAAAACTATTGACACTGGTTACGTTTCAAATATCAATGTCATAATGAACCCCACCGCTTGTCAGTGATTGTTCTAACATCTGCTGCATAACATAACTAAAACTGTTTCACCACTAAGATCCCTTGCATATGTTCTTCGCGGGCCTTTACTAGATAAACACTCATACCGGTAACACTTTGTCTTCACTTTTCAACTTGTTTCATACTTGATGCACAACCATTTACTCACCTTCTTGAAACAAGGAACATCACTTCCTATGATACCACATTCCACCCGAATGAGCTTGAAAAACAACCAAGTCACCCTTGAGATTTATGCTCTCGACCAAACCTTGTAAAGAAAGTAATTCAAGTTGACTTTGAATTTGAATCCTTTGATCACCCCGAAACATACCACACATCCAAGAAATATTCACTTGTCCACCATAGAAGAAAAAATATCAACTTAAACTCCAACTCCTCCTTGCAGTTAACCATAACTCATTTACCATATTGACGACACTAAGGTTTTATGATCACGAACGAAACCAAAACTCATATCCCAAACACCACCTTTTGAATTTGATAATTTGCATTAACAACTCCAGCACCAACTATCGTAGACACAATTCCAACTACTTAAGATTTTTCTTCTCCTTTCATTATTTACGGTACTCTGCCTTCTCTAGCTTTTATCGTTCCCATAAGATCGAACTTAATGGTCCGCTTCTTCTTCCCACACTTGAATTTCTCTACCTCAGCCCAATGTTAAAGTTTATACTCATGAACTACTTTTCCTTGAAACATCCTGCTATCTACTAAAAAGATCCCAACATCTCCTTCTGATTATTGAACCTAATATGAAACCTTTATGCCACTTCATTCTCATGCACATATTATTTTTCTACTTAGGAAACATCACCTTATCTAACTGATCCGCAAACACTGCTCTATCTTAAGCTCCCATTAGAGATTTTTCGTCTTTTTACACTTCAAGATCTTTATCTTTCTTAGCTTGTTCGATGCCAAGCAATCTTACCGTTTCCTACAACCTAGGATCTGCCAATTACTTCTCTTTCACCAATCCAAGAAAGCACTAGATATGGCCATATGACTATATCCAATGACACAACTCCTAACACTACTTGTATTTGCTTATCTTTGAACCTCAACATTGCTGGAATGTAGAACAAAGTTGATTCTCTCAAACGTTGTTTCCCTGGCACACACTGATATCTTCCATATTTCTAGCCTCTAAATCCAACTCCTTTTAGGAAAATTTTGATATTCGATCTCGTGAGCCTACCCTTGAAGCTTGCTTAGTCTAAACGTTGATGCTGAATTTTAACATCTTTATCCAGTATACTAACCTAAAGCTTAACTTTCCTCGCTCATCGATCTACTTCATACAATAAACCTATATCCTTGAGGCAAAAAGTTATCTCAAAAACTACATCCAACCCTCACAAAGGTAAGCAGGTCAAGTTGACCTCGAATCTACATTCCTCTATCACTATAAACATTAAACGCAGACCACAGAGGTGCAACAAAACAAACATGGACACAGAAAGCAAAACTCTAACATCTATTGATAGCCAAAACTATTTGTTTATCACTCTTCTTTCCTCAAACCATTAGAATTAAGAAAGGAAAAAAATCTTTGATCTAGTCATGAGTGTGCACCCTCATTACTTTATCAAGACGTTTTCTGTTCTTAATACTTTCGGTTTCAAAGACAAACTCTACTAAACTCAAACTCCAACACAAACAAGACATGACAAACCCACAACCCTCAAGTCATCCACTGTTGATACCATAAATGTAACATCCCAATTTCAGCAGCTTAAAACTAATAAAAATAGGGAGTTTCATCATAGTTCCAAAACAGATAATCTAGTGTACACAATATATTAATACCGTCTTACAAAAGATATGACTATAAAAATATATCACTTATACACTTAAACTAAACTAATAAACTCTATACTTAAATTGACCACTACTAAAACTCTCATTGGAAACCTCCTCCTCAACACTAAAATGATGGCTCTTCATCCTCCAGAAGTGCCTTTGACACTGCAACCACATATGCTCCCACCGAATAGGTGATCATCGCAAACGAAAAGTATACAACACGAGACAAACACACAGAAAGCAAGGGTAAGCTAATCTGATAAGAAAAATCATGCAATTAAATTATAAACAAACCATGCAGTCTTTCTCACTTTTACCAGAATCACATAGGCCACCACAAACATAGTACAGATATATTACTCTACATTCAATATCCGGATTATGTAAGCGACATCGGATCTCTTGGTGGCGTGCACCTGTGACGGTTCTCAAACTCTGTAGAGTTTGGACATAAGGGGTTATCATCCAACCACTCCCAAGGTAAGTCCCCTTCGCGTTTGTGACTGAATCGGGTCCACAGACTAGGACCTCCTGCTACTCCTCCTGACATAATCCATTATGCTGTACATGAGCCTTAATGGTTATTGGAGCGTCAAGATACCAACCAAAACTGAGTCCTTATGTCCTTACATACACTAAAACATTCCTCCTAGAATTTCCCTTGAAATCCTAATTCAACCACAACTTCTCATATTCCAACTTCATGCAATTTCACCACACATATTACCAGTCATAACAATTCATGTATATCATAACTAAGTTCACATTTTAACATTTAAACATAGCTTCATCCATTAGAAACAAGGGAATAACACTCAGCTGCAGGGGTTCTCGCCCAAGCTGGAAGGTCTCGCCCAGGCAAAAGGGCTCTCTCGCTGAGGCGAGTCATTCTTGCCTGAGCGAGGCTCGAAATAGAGAACAATCCAAACTCTGGGCGAATTCTCGCTCAGGCTAAGTTGTCTCGCTTAGACGAGAGTGACTCTCGCTCAAACGAGACTTGCTCGCCTAGGTGAGATCTCGTGCAAAGACAGGGGATGAGCTTCTGGTGTTTTCGCTCAGGCGAGAGTTGCTCGCTTAGGCGAAAATACCAGATTCCCAATCTGTTCTCACATGCAACAGTCCATAAATCTAGCACAATCCAATCATACACTCAATTACACATTTCAAGCACTCATAAAACACCCAATCATGCAATTCAAAGTCATCAGAATGATTTCTATACGAAATTCAAGCAAAACAGTTAGCTTCCCTTACCTGTTATCTTGTTTAAACAGCTTTATAAACGTTAATGCCTTAAAAACGTCAACACCTCTAACTCCACAGGATGCTCTATCTACACATAGAAACATCACAAGAACGATCAGGACATACCGTTATGATCATTGATTAGCAGAGACTCATACTGATGATTAAAACGTCGCATGCAAGCGGAAGAAGGCTTGCATGCAACAGAAAACAGAAAAGACTAAAAAAAAGAGCGAAAACTCAACTTACGCGAATGAAGAAACTGATCGGTCCAATTTGAAGAGCTCGCCGAGAGGATCAATCCTACGGTCTCGGTTCTTCAATCAGACGACCAGATAGACAGAACCTCTAGAGACAAGTTAGAGAACTCTAGAAAAGTGATTTCTAGAGATATAGTGTGTTTTAAAATAATGAAACTTGTTTATAACAATTCTATTTATACTAAAACCTTTTAATATTAAAATAATTGAGTCTCACTATTTTTAAACCACTATCACTTTTAAAATGTCATTTTCTCGGGTCTTACAATTTTCATTAATCAAATTTAATAAAACATCCCAGGTTCTTATTAATGATATTTCATGTTGCTAAATATTGGTTTTTAGAAAGCAGCAGCTTAATTGTTTTTAATTAATTCTTAAACTATTAGTGTTTCGGCTGTAGGGACCAAGAGCCTACTAAGAACCTCATTGATCTTACTCCTCTTCTTGAAAACTCCTCTTCTCACAACTGCAATAACTTCTTCTCCAAGAAATTCACTTCCTTGCTCGATCGGTTACACAGATGATCGGGGTACCTGTCTAAAAGGCTCTGATGCTTAAGTTAGTTAAGGGCCGATCAATGTATCAGTACAATTGTCGTAATAAATGCGAATTAAAGATCCTCACCAACCTACCTTTGGGCCCTATTTATAGTTTCCGGTGTGGGCCTGTGATTAGGGTTCCTTAATCACGGCCCAATGATCCTCTAATCAAGATTACTGGCTTGTTTAACGTTAATTAATCCGATTGACTGGTGTTGTTTGGTCGTGCGACCGATGGCTGCTTGACTAGGCTGGTTATCTTCTGATTTTAACAAGTGAATAATTCATTTATAATTGATCGATCGATGGTCATATATAAAGCGATACGCGAATCAATTAGGATATTGATCGACCGATCGACCTGGTGGCTGATCAGATGATTGTTCTTTATAAGTTAAGACGCTATTCGTGTGGGACCGAACGACCGACGATCCTTTGGAGAGTAATGCGTAATTAATATGTGGGCCGATCGACCGATTATTGTTTACGATATAATATGTTTTTCGTTTGTGATACCGATAGACTGATGGCCCTTAATATGGTTCGTTTGCGAGACCGATCGACCGATGGTCCCTTACGATGTAATACATGGTTCATTTGTTCAACCGATTGACCGATGGTCCTATACAGTTCATCCGTGAGGCCGTTCGACCAGTGGATATGTTTTATATACGAGCCCTCCCAGCCTTGTTCGATGGACCTGAGGACTGGGCATGGCCGATGGCCCGATGGGGCATACAGTACAATTAGTATGAAGTGGAGTACTATTAATTAATATATTCTTTTATTGTTAAACTTTATAAAATTGTGTTTATCCGATTGGACATTTAGAGGTGTACAACTCCTATATCTAATAACTTTCATTAAAAAATAATGTCGTAGATAATTTGATATTTAATGAAAAAGTCTAATTAACATTAGATGTCGATATTGTTTAGGAATAGAAGTAAATCTAATTATTGTTTAGATATCTTACATGGTCTTTTGCAAAATAAACCTGAGTTTTCATGTTACTTAGATTAACTATTGAATTGCCAGGGAAAGCAGTATGAATATAAGAATTACCTAAGAACGGATATATAATCAGACAGTTTGTTATTTCTTAAAACCTTATTTTACTTATTATCTAAGAAATACTTGTTATATTTAAGTAATCGATATTTTTTAACTTATTTGATAACTCCTACTTAGAAAGTTGACTGAGTTAAAATTTGGTACAATTTTTCATTCTCTCTTTATATTATTTATTATTTATTATTTACATAAATAGATTTGTTATTTATCTGTTTATGGATGATTTATGACATTTTGTTTAAAAATTTTATAGAACAATGTGGGTCATTTGTGTTTTCGATTGATTAGTTAATTAGCCAGTTTTTTGTTTACCAATTTTCTTTGAATCTTATTATTCTTTGAATCTTACTATTATGAAAATAAAAGTACTTTCTTTGATGTTAAAATTAATTTTTCTTGTTTGAATCAATTAAATTATTGTAAAATGGAAGACCATTTTATTCTTGAGCATAGAAGTGAAACCGTATTAGTGTCTAGTCACCTAGTTATCTAGGATATTCATGTCTTGATGAATTGAGAGTTAGTTCATTTTTTTTTCATTTTGACTCAATGAATATGTTAATCTTTATACGAAGAGGGTTGTGTCATGAGAAGAATCTGATTATGATAACGGAAATGTTTGAATGGGATGAAACAGAAAACAAATGACTTCTTCAATAAAATTTGTTTAACTTCTTTAATAGGACTAATCCCTATTCCGATTTCATCTTTAATAGGTATAATTAGGAATTACTGTAGTGTCCCATTTCAATAGATAAATCTATCCAAATAAAATATCGTACATATTACAATATCCAAGGACACGAGACTTAAAGTATAAGGATTTCGTAACCATCTAAATATTCAATAAAGAAAAACTAAGGCACACCACTGTACCCTTAACAAAACAGAAAGATTCGTTAGATGACCAAAAGTTTGCTCATAAGCAAGGGATTACAATATAATAATAACTCTTCAACGTGAGCTCAACAGCGAGCCCAACACCAAACCCTGTCCAACTAAGCTACAACATTCCCGTCACCACTGTGATCACCAGGAGTTCCCACATCTGCTCACATCAATAAATTGATGATCATCGCAAAAGGAGAAACCACACACGAGACACACAAGCAAACAAAAAGGGTAAACTAGAGTAAAAAGGTTTTATCATACAATTTAACATATGAATTTAAAAGCCAAGAACACATAAATCACTCAACCATGTGATAACAACCAACAAGACTCTAGGACACATATATCCAGATACATATAATCAGTCTAATTCATTGGATGTTTGCACTTGTGGTGGCCTCTACTGCTCTACAGAGCCATTGCCAATGGGTTTCAACCTACCACACACAAGGTTAGCCTTCAAACATCTAAGGTCATTATCCTGCCAAAGACTAGGGCCTCTGCTACTCTCACCACTTGAGTCAGTACGCTCTATGTGAGACTAATTGACTCTTTAGAGCTTCAGGATGCAATCCTTACTTGAATGCTTACTTAATTATATATTGAGGCACCGCCACGAAACCTTACTAAGAGGTTCGTGAAATTACGTCCATTACCTGAGGCACCACCATGAGCTCTCACTAAGAAGGTCATGGAATTACATCCTTACATGAGGCACCACCTTGAACTCTCACTAAGAGGATCATGGAAATACGTCCTTACATGAGGCACCACCATGAACTCTCACCAAGAGGTTCATGGAATTACGACCTAAACCATGAGGCACCACCATGAGATCTCATCAAGAGATTCATGGAATTATCATGCATATCAATCTCATGCCAATATACAACCACCCATCCAATCATATTTCATAATCATACAAAACTCATCAATTCCAGTCCATAAATCATATAATACATGCATATTCACACCATTCATACTTTAAATAGGGTAATCCAATCAATCATGTGACCAACAACAAAACACAAAGAAGAAACCGCACTGGGACACATCCTTGCCCAATTCTCGCTCAAGCTAAAGGACTCTCGCTCAGGCGAGAGAAATCCCTCGCTCAAGCCACCAGCCCTCGCCTGGGCGAGATTGCAAACAGAGGGCATGTCGAGGTCTTACTCAACATAGCCCAGCTAGGTTAGGCGAGACTCCTCTCGCTCAGGCGAGTGGCTTTCACCTAGGCAAGCCCTCGAAACATAGAGAGGGTGAGCTGCTGCTGTTCTTACTCAAGCGAGAGCTCCTCACTTAAGCGAGAGCTTTCGTTTTGTCAACCAACCCACTTGTTTGGGCGAGTCCAGCAGAACTCACATGCTCTCACGCATGTTGCCGCGACCAGAATCACACCGGAGCATTTTCCATACCATCAACATCACCACACAAGCATTCAAGAATACCCAATATTCCAATTGCAGATAAAACATTACAGAAACACCAAACTTGAAAACAGTAGAACCCTAGCTTCCCTTACCTTAGCAAAATCTACTACGAAGGAGGTTTAGACTCTAGCGAAAAGTTCCACAGCTCCAAGAGTACCAGAAATTGGAGGGAAACGCACTACTAGCTTAGAGGAAAGGAGGAGCTCACTAAAACCCTAGCAGAGCTTTTTGCCTCAGCCGTGGAAGGAGAAAAGGTTCCTGTTTTCTAAGAATGGGGTAGAGTGATGGGGGTTATGGCTGGGAAAGGGTTTTGGGGCACCCTATGGGCTGGCCTTAGGCCCAATAGTTAAGGCTAGGTCCTTAGACTTTTAGGACAGGAAAAAGTGGGTCTTACAATTACTATTAGGGATGTCAACGGAGCAGGTAGGGTACGGGTAGTAGCTCTACCGTACCCTATCCACTCGATAAATATTTGTCCCATACCCGTACCCATATCTGTCGGGCATTCGTTATTCGGGTACCCGCCTATTTTTTTCATATCCACGGGTCCCCGCAAGTATTTACAAAATTATTTAAAAAATAAATATTTAATCATAAATTCAAATAAAATACATCATTATCATAAATTTTAAATAAAGTTCAAAGAAACTCAAGTTTATACAAGTCCAAATAATTATAAAAATAAATATAAAATGACGTTCAACACAATGAAAATTCTTTAATTAGTGCTTTGATCAACAAACCTACTTTCTCTGATTAATTTCTGAAAAATAATCAAATAATAAACCTCAATTGCCACATGCCAAGTATTCTTATTTTGATTCCATTATTTGACAACAAGCATACTATAAACGTCACTGTCTATATAGGGTTTGATGTATATGCTCAATTTCAAAGAATGGAAAGAGAAGAATGTTAAGGGGTGTACTTGCAAGAAGACAATGTACCAATGCTTGAAGCAGCTGAAAGAATGAAAACAGAAGACAAGACAAGATGTGCAACTTAGCAAAAATTAGGTCAGAATGTTTTTTACTAATATATATATATATATATATATATATATATATATATATATATATAAGGATATTTTTGTGAATTAAAGTTTAGCGGATACGGGTATCCATAGGTACGGATACTATGGTACCCGTATCCGCCCCGTTAAGATGTGGGTATCAAAAATACCTGTATCCGTAGGTAATGTATATCCATTTTTAATATTCGTTTCCTACCCATTACGAATTTTATCCGCAAATATCCACGATTACAAATATTTTTAACATCTCTAATTGCTACCCTTACGTTATTGGGATAGGCGTTGGGTCTTATTCGCCTGATCATTATTCTAATAAATTTCATAGCCTGAAGTGGTAATTTGAGAGTGTCTCCTCATATGCAAAGCAAATTGAGGAAAAAAATCGCATGTATAAGAAGAAAGGCGGTGATCATGAATATGATTAGAATCATCACCCATCTAAAGGTGTCAATTTGGCCCCTAGCCCATGGGCCAGCCCTAGCCCACTCTTCATAAAGCCCCCTTTTAGGGGGCCCCCAAATGAGGGGGCAAAAAAAAAGCCTCAAACCCCAAAGCGCCCTCTCTAGTGGGTTAGGGCTAGGGCTAAGGTGGGTTAGCCCCCTAAATAATACTACATTAAGCCAAAGACAAAGATCAAGTCGAGCGACCCAGACGGGCCCGATGACACGGAAAGGCTCGACGACCCGGATGAACCCAATGACAAGGACAACTCTGATGATAAGGATGGGCCGACGACTAAGATGGACCCGATGACCAAGATGGGTCCTATGACCAAGATGGGCCCAAAGACCAGGAAGGGCCTGACAACCCAGACATGCTCGACAACACGGACTGGCCCGACGACCCAGACGTGCCCGACTACCCAAACGGGCCTGACAACCCAGACGGGCTCGACCAGCCGAATGGGCCCGACGACCCGAACAGGCGCTACAACCCAGACGGGCCCAACGATACAAGCGGGCTCGACAACCCGAGCGGCCCAACGACCCGAACGGGCCCGACGACCCGGATGGGCTCAACGACCTAGACGGGCCCGACGACCCTGACGGACCCAACGACCCGGACGGGCGCGATTACCTGGACAAGCCCGATGATAAGGACATGCCCGACGATCCGAACAGGCCCGAACAACCGGATGGGCCCGACGACCCGAAGATGCGCTACAACCTAGACGGGCCCAACGATACAAGCGAGCTCGACAACCCGAACGGCCCAACGACCCGAACGGGCCTAGTGATCCAGACAGGCCCAACGACCCAAACGTGCCTGACGACCCGAATGGGCTCGACGACCTAAACGGGCCCTACGACCCGGACGGGCACGATGACCTGGACAATCCCGATGATAAGGACATGCCCAACGACCCGAACGGGCCCGACGACCTAGATGGGCCCGACGAATCGGAAGGACCCAACGACCTAGATGAGCCCAATGACCAGAATGGGCCCGACGACCCAGACAGGCTCGATGACCCAAACAGGCCTCACGACCCAAACGGGCCCAATGACCCGGACGGGCCCAATGATCCAGACAGGCCCAAGGACTCGAACGGTGCCGACGACCTATATGAACCCGACGACCCAAACAGGCCATACGACCCAAACGGGCATGATGACACGTACGGCCCTGACGACCCGAAGGGGCCCGACGACTTGAACGGGCCCGACAACCCAGACGGACCCGACGACCCGAATGAGCCCAATGACTTGAATGGGTCCGAAAACACGGACGGGCCCGATAGCCCGTACGAGCTCAACGACCCGGACGGGCTTGACGACCTGGACGGGCCCAACAACACAGTCAGGCCCGACGACCTAGATGGGTTTGACGACCTGAACGGGCCCAATGACCTGAACAGGACCGACGACCCAGGCGGGCCTGAAGACATGGACGGTCCTAATCGGGTCGTCCAGCCTGTTTGGATCATTGGGCCTGTTTGGGTGGTTGGGCTCGTCCGGGTCGTCAAGCCCACCAAGGTTGTATGGCACGTCTGGGTCGTCGGACCCCTTCGGTTCGTCGGGCCCGTCTGGGTTGTTAGGCACATCCGGGTCGTCGGGCCCATCCATGTCGTCGGGCCCGTTCTGGTTGTCGGGCCCATCCGAGTTCTCGGGCTCCTTTAGGTCGTCGGGCTCATGCGGGTCGTTAAGTCCGTCCGGGTTGTCGGTCTCGTTCAGGTGGTCGGGGTCGTCTGGGTCGTCGACCCCGTACTTCTCATCTGTCCCGTCTGGGTCGTCAGGTCTGTCTGGGTCGTAGGGCCCGTCAGGGTCGTCGGGTCCATACGGGTTGTCGGGCTCGTTCCGGTCGTCCGGCTCGTTCGGGTCGTCAGGCTCGTTCAGATTGTTGTGCCCGTCCAAGTGGTTGGGCCCGTCCGTGTCGTCGAGCCCACCTAGTTCGTATGGTTCGTTTGGGTCGTCGGGCCCGTCTGGGTCGTCAGGCCCGTCCGGGTCATCGGGCCCATTCGAATCGTTGGGCCCGTTCGGGTGGTTGGGCCCGTCCGGGTCGTCGAGCCATTCTAGGTCGTATGGCCTGTTTGGGTCGTCGAGCCCGTCTGGGTTGTTGGGCCCGTCCGGGTCGTCGAGGCCGTTCGGGTCGTCGGGCCCGTCCGGGTCGTCGAGCCCATACATGTCGTCGGGCCTGTTTGTGTTGTCGGGTTTGTCCTGATTGTCGGGCCCGTTTGGGTCGTCCGGGTCTTCGGCCCCATTCGGGTTGTTGGGCCTGTTTGGATCATCGGGCCCGTTCAATTCGTCGTTCTTGTCAAGGTCGTCGGGCATGTCCTGGTTGTTCGACGTATTTGGGTCGTCGTGTTTGTTTGGTTCGTTGGGTCTGTCCCATGAATAGTAATATATTTTAAAAAATAATATATTTTTCATGTGGAAGATGAAAGCCCATGGGTTGGCCCTGGCCCACAGGGCTTTTGTAGGATTTTTGGCCCTGTGAACTTCTTTGTTGGGGGCTTTTTTTCAGTGTGGGCTTTTTTGGTCCTAGCCCACGTGGGCTAGGACCAAACCCTGTGGACTGGGCCAAATTGACACCTCTACACCCATCAACACCGGAATTAGGTTCTGATTTTTATTTTTTGAATATTTAATTTTATTATTTAATAAAGTTTAAAGGGGATGATCTCCAAACCGTAACAGATTTTGTATTTTTCAAATATTTGAGTTATATTATTTAATAAAATTTAATTTTTATCATCAGAGTTATTTATATCTCTTTTTATATTTTGATTATCTTATCCGATTTGCCACAATGTCATACAAGATTATATTACAGTTTTTATTATATATTAAAATTAGACAATTTCACGTATTAATTATTATATATATATATATAATAATTAATACGTGAAATTGTCTAATATTAATATATAATAAAAACTGTAATATAATCTTGAATACAATGTAGATAACTAAGGTTATCGGATTAGCGAGATTATTATATATATATATATATATATATATATATATATATAAATTATGATCACGCTAATCCGATAATCTTATGGTGTCTACATTGTTAAGTGCATATTTAAATTATTATGTTTTTGGAAAAATATAAACACAAATTAGTGGAAGATAATTATTTTTATTTCATTTATTAAAACAAAATTTCATTTAAAATTCTAGTTTTAGTGTAAAGATAGTTAACGACACTACTAAATAGTTATAGATGCATATTATTCTTGTCTTATGTAAATGTTTTTAAAATTTATTCATTTGTATAGTTCAATTGACAAATTAATAATCATAATGAATTACCTGTATCAAATAGTTTGCATACAAAACTAGGATTGAAATTAACTTTGAAACGGAACAATTATGTTTATTTATTTAAAATTAATCTTATTTCAATATCCGATTTTAATTTTCAATATTGATATGCATTTAAAATTTTATTGAAATATGAGAAAAAAAATACACTATATTTTTTAATATTGATACTTATCATGTTTCCATATATGTTTATATCATGTAAAGTTTTTTATTTAATAGCTATTTTTGTAAATATTTTGTATATGTGTATAACTTAAATATGTCCATAATTTTAATTAAAAGTATTAATAATAAAATATTTCAAATTATATTTCTTAAATTATAGTTTAATAATATAATAATAAAATATATTATTATATTTGAAGATAAAAATTATAATAAATACAAAGAGGAATATAATAATAATATATTATTTTAAGATAAAGATTATAATCAAATATAATAATAATAATAATAATAATAATAATAATAATAATAATAATAATTTTTTAAATCTACGGGCAAATCTCATTACATCCAAAAAATAAAATTATTTTGATTAAGATTGAGTTAAGAATATTTTAAATAAAATTAATTGTATTATTTGGTTGTGATATATTTTTAATGAAAAAAAATTATATTGATTATGCTAACTAGTCAATTTTTTATTTTGATTGTGACTCTGACTTTTAATGGATACTTTTTTGTTAAATTTATAATCAAAATAAAACTATTTGCTATTTATTAATAAATAATCCTACACAAAAACTTAAAATTTTGATCTAATATTAGGTTTTACATACATAGGACTTTACTTCCAATAAAAAAAATATAGAAACTCAATTTATTTTAATTAAGTTATATTCATATAAAACACAAATTTGTTTTTACCATAATAATTAAAATCCATAAAATTCAATAACAAATTAATTTAATCAGCTTGTATGCTTACTAAATCTTGTAGAAACACACATGGCTATTTTGCGCAAGAAGTTTGGAATCATGTGCTTTCTCTTGCTTAGACTTGAATTTTAACGTCAATAAAGTTTATTCATATGCCAATGTTGTATTTGTTAGAAATTTTTAGGGTTTTTGAAGATGTGAGAGATATATGTGATATGTTATACGGAGGAACATAATTTTGTATTTTTTTGATATACTCTATATATAGAGTAAAATGTAACAGAATATCAAGTATAAAATACTTACAATATCTCACTCTTAATATAAAATAATAACTAATTTATAAAACTGAAACATATATTAAAACTGAAATCTTTCCTAGAAACTAATTTAAATAAAAAAGATATTAAGTACTATTTTCAACATTCCTCCTTGTTTAATATCTGTTTATTTAAATTTTATATCTTCATATTTGATTGTCCATCTTTTGATGCTTGATTTTCTCCTCTTTTTGTGATTGTAATATTTGTTTTTCTCTCTCTTCCATGACATCACATCTTTCTTCAATTTGACATCATCCTTTACATTTCTTCTTATATCAAGATCATCTTCTTTTTCTTTGTCCGGTGTGGATTTCATTGTAGTGACATTTGACCTTTTGTGAATATTAGAATGTGAACCTCCATTTACTTTCCAGAGATATTTATCCTCTTTCATACTCACTTTATTTGTAGCAAATTCCTCCTCATTTCAAAGGAGACCTTATAACCTTTTTCTAACAATTGAGCAAAACTTAGCAAATTCTGTAATCTCAGGAATATATAAGACATCAAAAATTAATTTGATACCTGAATGAGTTTTAATTGAAACTGTGAAAATAGCAAGTTGTTCTTCATTCCCAATTCTTACTTTAGAAATATTTGATTTATTGAGCTCCTTGAAAATTTCTCTATCATGAGTCATGTGGTTTGTGTAACCACTATCTATAACAATCTTTGGTAGATTCGTTGGTTCCTTCTTCCTCTTATTTATCCTCCTCTGATCTATCCTCCACAATTTGAACATCTTCTTGAGAATCTTTAGATTTGCATACCTTTTACACATGTCCCAATTGACTGCATTTGTGACATTTGAAATCTGGCCTCCACCAATACCAACACTAGTTGGGTTGATGATCTTTTCTTTTGCAATGGGGACAAGATGGAAAAACATGTATGTTGTTGTATTTGCTCCTTCTATTTTTCTTGACTATGAGAGCATTCTCTTCAGTGCAATTTAAATTACCTTCAACCACCACATGATCTTCTCTCATCAATCTTCATTGTTCTTGTGCTTGTAATGCATGTATCACCTCTGTAAAGGTAATTGTAGACAAATCTTTAGTGTTTTTTTATGAAAGCAATAGATGCCTCATATCTTTCTAGCACCGTCACAAGAATTTTTTCAACGAGTATGAAATCTAGAAACTCCTTTCCCAACAATTTTATTTTGTTAGCAATATCCAACAATTTGTTTGAGTATTCTTTAATCGTCTCCGACTCTTTCATTCTTTGCATCTCAAACTCCCTTATCAAGTTCAAAACTTTCATGTCTCAAATCTTCTCGTTTCCTTCATATTCTACTTTCAAATATTCCAAATTTCTTTGGGAGATTTTAGAGTCATGATCTTGGTCATAATCATTTGTAAAACACCTGCGAACAAGCATGGTTTTGCCTTTGCCTTTCTCATTTTCTTATCTTTATGCGCTTTTATTTGAGCCATGGTGGGATTTCCAAACAAGGGAACATCATCTCCCATAGATCTAGCCCCTCTAGATATGTTTGCATCCTTACCGTCCAAAGATCATAGCTTTCACCATCAAAGAGTGGAATAACGATATGTGACATATTTCCTTCCATTCTATCGACAGTAAAAACAATGGCTCTGATACCAATTATTTGGATTTTTAGGACTTTTAAAAATATGATATATGTGTGTGTGTATTTGTAACTTGCTTTTCTTCTCAAATCTTTGTAACTTTTTTGTTTTTTTCTTCTCAAATCTTTGTAGTCTGAAACAGCTTATGTGGGAAACAGATGGTTGGTTAAAATGAATTCTTAAGCGTGTTTGGGGAAAATAGCTTAAAGTTATTGATTTCAGCTGTTTGAGAATTATTACCGTGTATGCGAACATTAGCTGAAATTTAGAAAGAAAAAAGCTTTTTGTAAAAGAAAAAAAAAAAACTAAACTGGCTTTATGTATTTGTACACTTGTAATTCATGATAATTTTCCACCTTATCTCTAATCAAATTTTCCTACGACATTTTTTACTCTCGTTCAGCTTCACACATATCCTCTCTTTTATTTTTTTAATTTACAATGTAAAAACTGATTTTTAATGTATGGAAATAAATTAATTATTTAAAAATATTTTTTTCGGCAAACTTATGCAAATATAAACTTTTATTTTGATTATGATCGGTTATAACAATCGATTATCATATAGTCAATTGTTATAATAATTTCATTTTCGCATTTTTCACACCCACCTCGCACCCACCTAGGATTGTAATTGGATACTGATATGATATGATGTGATCTGTAATACTAAGTTGTTTCATGGTAGTAGGTTTTTCTTCTTCAATTATCTTTAATGATTTAAGGACACCTATTTTAAGTGGATACACAAAATGGGTTTCCTTCGTGTAGGTCTGATAGCAATTTTCACGGTCTTTGTTTGTCTAATAGTACTTTTTTGTAGGATCTCTATGTCATGATAACGTATTAAAATTATAGTTCTTTGTTTATTTTCTCGTCGGCTAGTGATGTTCACCAAACATGAAAGAAGAATTTGATATGATAATGTATTTGCAATAACCACAAATTGCTACAAATAGTTTTGGTTTTCAATATAAAATAATATAAACATTTAGTTGTAAAGAATGTCTTACATAATTTTAATGAAGTACAATAATAAAAAAAAAAACCTTTATGATTTAATTTAAAAATAAAAGAATTTTTTTGAAATAATTTAGGAAAACAAAAATATTTAATCTTTAATGAAATCTAACTATCTTTCAGCAAATACCTAACAAGTAAACCAGATTCTTTTCAAGCAAGACAAGTAGCAAATAAATACTATTCATTCACGTTCTATTTTGTTGTCATCACCATTCATCGGCTGACATCTACCAAAAGTACACATCAAGAAGAAAAATGATACAATTTTACAATATGCTTTGTTCACGCAACACCAGATATGGAAGGCTTTTTCGTGATGACATCTTTTCAAAGTGCTAGCTCAATCATTTGAACTGTTTTGTATCGTTTTATACTATATATATAACTAGTATTTTGACGTTATTTTTTAGATAAATAAATTTAGTTTTATATAGTAATTAGTAAAAGATAAATATTAATTTTTAAATAGTGATGATAAATATGATTTAAAAGGTTTAAATACCTTTTTGGTCCTCATTTTCGTAGTATTTGTTGCGGATGGTCCTCATTTTGACAGAATGTTTAAAATGGTCCTCATTTTTACCGAATGTTTAAAATGGTCATCATTTTCGCAATTCGTGTTTTATTTGGTCATTTTCTGTAACGCCGTTTAAATCATTAACGGAGATTGTACATGTGGCACTGTTTGTATTAAGGTGTGTTACGTGTACTGTACATGTGTGGTAATTAGATATTTGGAGATAAATAAGTGAGCTAGGGTTTTGGTAAGGAATGTTTGGACAGTTGGTGAGTTTTGACAATCTTGTTCCTCCATTCCCAATTGGTATTGCTGCAATCTTCTTCTTCCTGCAATCCTATTGTATAGGTATGCTACGGTCCTAATCTTCTTCTTCCTTGCAGTACCACTACCAACACCAGAAGAACCATCTCAACAGTTTAGGATGAAATCAAAGATTAGGAGGAGGCCATGATAACAACTACAAACGTCTTAGTTATTTTTTGGAATTTCTGATGTAGTTATTGATGTACTGTATTTTGACTTTCCTTAAACTTCATTCAATTTCACTTTTGTCAATTGATGTAGTGCATTTTGATGATGATGAATTAATGTTATGAATTTAACTTCTTCCATACTTACATCAATTTAATTTTTCCCAAGCTTAGATCAATATCACTTACTTCAATTTCAATGCCCAGATTAAGATGTCATTTTAATATCAACATAATCAAACTAATTCATTTCTTCATTTAACAATAGTACAAAACAGATTGGACTTTAAAAGATTACACACAATAACAGTACGAATAATACAATAACAACACAAGTGAACCCTATTACTAATTGTAGAGATAACATTATCCCAAAACTTACAATCTTGTACCATTACAAAGATCATTTGCTTGATCAATTTTTCTTAAAAGCATCACAGGTATACCAACTTTCATTTGATATGATTGAGAATCCTTTAGAATTTCATATCATTGAAAAACTCTAAAGTAAATCACTCACCATGAGTTTCTTGATCTTCATCAGATTGGCAAAGAGTGTTTGAACTTAAATAAGTTTGTTCTTCATTATCAAAGATAGAATGAAGTCATTTACCCGTTCAATATAGTCAATTGTACGACAAAGTATAGCCCCACCACCAAAGAAACCACAATTCATGATATTCTTAACAAACCAGGATAAACAAAATTCATTAAAAAAAGTAAAGGTGTTTCAGATTCTTGAATTCAAAGATTTGGTGGTATAGAAATGTTGCCTTCACCATTTTTATTCAAATCAATATGTCCATCTCCAATTTGTAGATTTCAATAAGCAAATTCTTTTATAGTTTTTGCACTTTGATTTGAAATTGTAATCTTAATCTCACGTTTTCTAAAAGTTTTAGAATTGTGTATTATTGTCACAAATCAGAGTAGTTTATTGATGTTTTCACAATATCAAATTTTGACCCTTTTTTACAACAGACAAATTTTGTCTTAAATCACCTCCCAACACCACAACTTTTTCACCAAATGGTCTTTTAACATTATCTTCATTTTTAGCTCTCATAATATCTATTAAGGTTTTATCAAAAGCTTCAAAATATAACTTGTTCGTCATAGGTGCTTCATCTGATATAATCAGTTTTGTTTTCATCAAAAGTTTCAAACAAAGACTTTCTTGATTGATTTTGCAAGTTGATTCATCATTGATTGTTAATGGTATGCAAAAAGTATACTGAGCAGTTTTACATATAGGAAGCACTAAAGATGAATATCCGAGTTGAAGCTAAATTTAGGACAATCATTCTCTTCGATTTAATAGCAGATGGAAAAAATTTCCAAAAAAAAAAAATTGTACCACCATAACTATATATGAAAAAAAACACGACGTACTTCTAAATACATTGTTGTCATTATCTCTTTATACACATATAATTGCTCATGAGTTAGTAATTGAAATAGAGATTGATGAAGATTCTCCATCTCTTATTTATCATAATTCAATTCATCAATAATAATTTTGTTTTGCAATTTCAATGAATAATACTAATAATAATAATAATAATACTAATAGTACGAATAATAATAAATATAATAATACATATACATATAGTACTAACAATGCTAATAATTAACTATTATTATTATTATTATTATTATTATTATTATTATTAACACTACTACTAATTATTATAATAATAATAAAACTATATAATAATAATACCAATATTAATAATAATAATAATAATTTTTCTACTACTATTAATAATAATTGTATAACAATAATATATAATAATAATAATAATAATAATACAAATAATAATAATATTAATAACTCTATTAAGAAACTGATGATAAAATTACTACTAATAATAATAAAAATACAAATAACAATACTATTAATAACAATAAAATTAACAATTACTAATACAACTAATAATACTAATAACAATTATTATAATAAAAAAATAATAATAATAATATTACTAAAGTTATTAATAATAAAAATAAATATAGTATTACAAAGAATAACTATAATATATAATAATCATAATAGTAATAATAATAATAATATTATAATAAATAACATTTATTTAACAATAAAATAATATTAATAATAATTATAACAATAAAATATAATAATATTAGTAGCAATATTAATAACAACTGTAACATTCCATTTAAATAATAACATAATTAAATGAAATCTTACACCGGATAATATAAAAAAGCCAAGTTGCGGAGTATAAAGTCACTCCTTACAGTTATCCAAGGTACTTAAAAGGAAATACTAAAGCTCATTACAAAGCCTACAACCCAAAAGGAGTAAGAGATAGCCGATAT
>Ga0209589_1005394_pt1 | contig 21699 bp, 15 predicted proteins | sample CowpeawhiteBW_FD_187525 | JGI IMG/M metagenome (GOLD analysis project Ga0209589, IMG submission 187525) | Root nodule microbial communities of legume samples collected from California USA - Cow pea white BW (SPAdes) (version 2) | ecosystem: Host-associated > Plants > Roots > Nodule | place: USA... | reverse complement strand
TCTTTTTAATTTTGTATTAAGGTTTAACGATTAAGTATTTTAGAATTTTTTTAAAACTATTTTTCATATTTTTACTTAAACAAATATTTAAAAAAAACTAAATAATATATAATTATATATATATATATATATATATATATATATATATATATATATATATATATATAAAGCTGAATGTGTAAAGAAAAAAAAAACCAAAAAGTGAAGTCGTCAAGTCCAAGGACGACTTCACTTTTAAAATATATAGAAACCGGCTTCCGAAAACACGGTTTCACTTTTTGGAAAAAAAAAAAAGAAATCGACACGGTAAAGAACGACTTCATCTTTAATGTCGTCTGCCATGACGACTTGAACCTATTTTAAAAAAAAAAAATCAAACGACTCTTTTTTACAAATTTTTTATCAGTTGATCTTTATAAAAAAGCCGAAAAAGGATGTATGAAAAAGTGTTTTTTCTGACATCCTTTGACTTGGTACACTTCTCTGTCACACCAGAGAAGATGAAATCAATTGCATAGCCAAAACAAGGAGTGGCCATGTGCACTGTGAGGCGGCGTTATAGTGAGAATATGATAATTGGGGTTTATGTGAGATTTCTTTATTACAGACCACTGTATGTGAATATATGTGAACATAACCGTATCATCGCACATGAGCTTGTTTAATTCTCCAAAAAGCATCGTAAATTGGTGAAAGATAAAATGGAAGAATGGAAAATACAGAACAAAATGACTGATACAATAACAAAAATAGAGAAAAAAATGGTGAACTGCTTTTACGCAATTGTAACATTAAAAAAAAAAAAATGTTTTTTGCTAAAGTAGTATAAAGTTGCTTTCACCCTGAGTTGACCTTGCCTTCTAAGGAAGCTCTAATTGCAAAAGGAGAGGATGCAGCAGGTCATATTTTTTTATTTTACTTTTATATCTTCTGAAAAATAGTTTCTTTCTTTATATCTGTCTCTCTTTCTCAATACTAAACATTTTTATCATGTATTACATGAGTATAAACTCAATAAACATTTTGTAATTAAAAAAAATAATGATATGTTCACAACTAATTTTAATAATTTTCTTTTACAAATTAAGATGTCATCTTTTAAATGGTTTAGAAATATAGAGAAATAGAAAAATAAAAAAATGAGAAATCACTTACAAAATGACATTTCATGTTGTAAGAAAAAATTGTTAAAATTTAGTCGTTAAAAAATTATTTTTTTTAAAAATATTATAAATTAAATTGTGATGGATTAATCAAACAGTTCATAGTCAAATTTGTTCAATTAATTTATGAAAGGACAATTAAATTAGAAATATAGTGAAAAAACAAACATATAATTTACTTGTACTTTTTTATTTCTTATGAGAATATCATAAACAATAATCACATATGCTCATTAAATTACTTTATATTAATTCATTGATTTGATTACTTTTCATTAAACTAAAACCTAACTGACTGAAATTATTCCTTTTGTGAATTGATTTATTTTTAACTTAAAACCAATCGGATTACTAATTAGCTAAATATTATTTTAAAATTTTGATTTTTAAATCTTTCCTTTCTTGTGCAATTTTGGTAAATGTTTTGGTTACCTACATCCATCTTCTTTATCGTATTTTAGATAAATAAATTAATGTAATATGCAAAGTTATGATTATGAAAAAAATTACATCAATTAAAAATAATATTGTTATTCCTTGTTGATTTTATTATTGTTAATTAAAATCATTGAAGAATAAATATCTTTGAAATAAATCCTTTATATAACCAAATAAGTTAAAAGTCTTACCAGACGCAAGCTCTTATAGGTTTTGAATGAAAGTTGATTGATGATTATAGAAAGTTAACGATGATCTCTTCGCATTGTGTTTCATACCTCAATTTTCTGATAATAATCACTATGCTAGATTTGATAAAGGAATTAAATATCATAAATGATTTAAAAGAGATGCCCAATGCATGCTATAATTCCAATTGTGGAATTAATCTCCAGGGAATATAAGCATCTAAAGAGGGAATGTGAGTGCATGAGCAAGATAAACTTAAACAAGAAATGGGACTTACAAGGTTCATAACGTCAAAATGATGAGAAATTATGTGCAAAGGACGAAACATAATCTTATATCCATAGATCTTACATAGTATAGGAGTAAGATGACTTGCAAAATAGGTTCTGGCTTGTTAAACAGAGGCCAACAATACCCAACATAGATTCAAGAAGTGGCATCATTTCATGAATGCGGGTATGCTCTCAGAAGTCCAAAAGGCAAACAGACCTCAATTATAGTCTCTGATATATTTACACGACTATGGCCTTGTAGCAAGGATTACTCTGAGTAACTACTTTGCATCGCAAAGTCCTGTTGCTTCATCACAGAAACCATCTCGGTCAAGCAGTTTCTGTGGTGGAGCACTTAAAAGGGGAGATGATGGGGAGCCATAAGCATTTCGTCGTTTGTTTCCACAACCTAAGCTTACTCTTGTGCTCACTCCTGTAACAGGATTTGTGCCACTGGCATACTTGCATAAAGCCTATACAAATTAATCAAACAGTCTACGTCATATCAGTGTCACCTTGGATAAAAATTATGCTCTGACAAAGCATTTCGATCACAACAGTACATAGGAGAGATCATGGAAGAGAGAAAAGAAACTAAAAAGGGCCATATGAACATAAGAATCTGTCGAAAAATTTACAACCATATTTATGATTTAGTAATTATCTATCCTTTTACAAAGATCCTATTATTTGAAAGGGTAGCAAAAGAATTGATAAAAAAAGATATCTGGTTGTTGTTATAAGGTCATGATTGAGTCTATGTTAGAATATTTGTGTCACTTGAGAACAATAAAAAAGGAAAGTGATAATGGAAGAAAACATGCGGGGATTGATCTTTGTTACTCTTTGGAATGGAAAGGGATGAGGGGATTGGAAATTCTTAAATTTGAGAGAATTAAATCATCTTCCAATTCACATTAGAGGATCCATTCCTTTAATAGGACATCAATGGTCATACCTGCTTTTGGGGAAGGTCCAACACAGCATCACTAAAGTCAGCACCTTCGATGATGGCACCCCCAAGGTCACTCCGTGTGAGGACTGTTCTAAGGAGGATGGCATTAGTGAGATTGGCTTCGTTTAAAACCTGTAAACCAAAGGTAAGAAGATCACATATAAATCAAATTAAAATAAAATAAAAGAAAATCAAACATATAGATAAAATAAATCAACTTGATGCAGTTACCATGCGATCCATCAATGTATCACTTAAATCGGCCCCTGTGAAAACATTTAAAAATTAGAGTCACTGTCAAAAATTACACACAAGAAGCACAGGAAATTTTCTGCAAAGAAAATCAGGAGATACATGAGAATGATAAAGTAAAAGGTATACATGAGTACAGGAAATGTATGAAGTGAAGGAAACAAATGTGCAAATGTTTTAACATTTCTTGTACATCAATCTTTGAATAAAGAAAATAAACGAGTTCTTTATGTCATTTTGCAGTTATATATGGTTATATTTTTTAACTTAGGGAATAAACACTTTTCGGATGTGCAAGCATATACAGGGCTTAACCATGACTTTGAACGGAAATCAACCTTGGGTCCAATAGAATCTATTATGTGAATGAATCAGATAACTTGAGTATCAGACTTTTTTTATTTATCTCAACAGAAACTTAGAATTGCATTTAAAACATGATGTGAAGAATTTATATTGCAATAAGCCTATACCTGAAAAATTTGCCTTGTATGCAACAGCTTTCTCAAGGTATGCACCATTGAAAGTTGAACCGCTAAAATCAGATTCTCTCATATCAGCAGCTGTGAAATTGGCTCTTCTGTATCAGTCATTCAGAATCATTATGAATAGAGGACTCCAAATTTATACATTATTAGATTCCATAAACTTCTATGAAGTGACAATTCAAATTAATTGAAGTAACACTTTTCTACTATGTTTAATCGCGTGTGTGTGTGTGCGCATAAAATAGTGAACTTCATAAAATTGCTAATGTTAATTCGAAATAAACATTGTAGCTACTTTCCCAGTCGCCAGATAAGTACTTCTATATGAAAGTAAAGCCTCCCGTAAAACATCAGCCCGAGGAACCAATGGAGCTGAAAAAAGCATAACAAAACTGACTAATCTTCAGTATGGAATGTCTACATCGGTAGAGTTTCTTTGTGTTTCTTGACAACGTTGCATTAGATAAAGGAAAACTACAGGGTCTCGCTAACTCAAACTTTCTATATGTTATACGTAAAATTGAAACAACAAAAAAGAACATTGGCCAAAGGAATAAGTAAAGATGAATGTCTACCACACCAAACATAAGTGAAAAAAAAGAAAAATCCTATTGACTCTATTCTATTTTCCACCTTTCCTCTTTTATATCTTTTATGATTACAAATTTGATAAAGCTAATGTAGGAAGGAGAACAATAAAATTGCATGATGTTCATTTCTAATTTCTTTATAACGCATGGCCAATTGAAATAAAAAATTACCTGAAATTTTCATTCACATGCACTGCTTTCCTGCAAAACAATTAGCGAACACAATTCAGTTTTGTTGTTGCCTAAAACTTAGTCCGAAAGTGTTATTTATGAATCCGCAAAGATAAAATGGAATGAAATAAACCAACCTGAGATCTGCAGAGCCAAATTGTGCAGCCGATCCTATCCCAAATTCACCTCTCATTTCAGCCTCAAATTTGTTGAGATCAGCAAGGGCAGACATGTCAGAGCTGAAGGCAATAACGGCAGCCGCCAACGTGGCCGAAACCACTTTCCCCCATTTCCCGGATTCTGCATTGGCAGCCACTGTACTACAACCAACACTCTTTCTTCTTTCTTCACAGTGATCTCTGTTTGAGTTCAATTGGCAGGCAACGGAAAAGGGCTTTGAATGAGAATCCGAAGTCATGGAAGTTGAGCTTGAAGATATGAGAAGAGAATTAACGGAAAGTGGTGACAATGAATTGAGCGCCATCATCGTAACCGGTGGTTGTCCACGAAAGGAACGAGGAAGGAGAAGCGATTTGAAGAGATGTCGCAGTTCAATTGTTCATGGTGAAAGTGGAAGAAGAATGGAGAAGTGGTAAGTAGAAGCACACGTATTCAAGCGTTATCCGCTTTCAAAAAATGCCACGTAAATTATGGGATTTGGGACTAGACCAAAACTTTTATGTTTGTGATTAAGGAGTTTAGAGTACTCATTAGGAAAATAATAAGTAGAAATATTTGGTCGTTATGACAAGCTTCATTTTATTTTTAAATAATTAAAACATAATAGATGTTTATGATAAGTTTAATTTTTTTTTTTAATTTGTCTCATAATAAAACATATATCTACACATTAAGGTAATTAAAAAGTAACATCTAATTGTGGTTGATTATGAATCATAAAATGTATTTCATTTATGAGAAACAATATTGTGCAGCAACTTTTTCATTGAAAGGGAGAACCATAATATTTCTTTCATTGCCATGACAATTTACAAATATCACAACTATTTTACAAAATCAAGCCTACTGAAAAAAGATTTGGACAAAATTGAGGCAGGAGTGGACCTTTGTTCAATAACCCTAACCTTTAGGTTAGTAGAACAGAAGGTTATTGAGTCCTAAGTCCCTTAAATTGAATTACTTTCTTGTGGGTTGAAGGGGCGTATGAATGCAGAATTCATTTGCCAAACTTTAACTGAAGCAGTCACAGTGGCTTCGGTAGCATTATTGAATAAAAACAATCTAGCAGCTCCATAGATTGCTTTCGTTGGATAAACTCGAGATGTAACGCATGTTCTTCCACCTTGAGCAAAGCTTTCCACCACAGAATGGTCCACCTAATTTTCAACATCAAAAATTCAACTTCATTACTTCATCTACTTCATCTTCATATAGCAAAATTTTGAGCAAGAAAATCACGAAAGCTTACCAATATCCTCACTGACAATTTTTCATCTCCTAGTACTGTAACAGAGCTTCCAAAGATTTTCTTACCAACATCAGTTGCTAGAGAAGACCTACAAAACATGATGTAACTTAATCAACAGTGTATTTAATCACAACTTCACACTTTCATTTTCTTGTTAAGAGACAAACAATGCCACTACAAGCTTGGAACAGAATATTAGTCCAATACCTTAATTGATCAGAGCAAAAGGAAGTTTTAAGTTGTCCATCGCTTCCTTTAACTACATAAAAGTACGTGGGAGTGTATTCAGAAAGATCATCATCAGCCAAAACTAGAAGACCAAATGGTCCTAAGGCACCACGTTCTGCTGCTCCACCACTGGTGCTACACTCGTACTCTTTATTGGATTGTGCAGTCATCTCCAAGGATTTGTTATCTATCTCAAACTCAGCTATAATGTCCAACTGTTGCATTGGAAGATGAAATTGCGTGTCATTGAATTATAACATTCAACTTTACATGCTCCTAACTACTTGTCAATCAAAAAAATTAACATGAACCCAAACCTGTGCAGCTGTTCCAATTTCAAGTGGCACCACTGACCCTGGCTTCACCTTCAAATTTTCAAACTCATTGCTTCCCAATCTCAAACTTTCCACCTCTGCTACAGGCCATTGAAGTAAGCTGCTACCAGTTTTCTTATCAAGTGTCACTGTTCTTGGAATACCCTATACAAAAAAAATGCAATCAATGTTATTGCTGGCTTATACAGCAGTAGTTTAAAAAGGAGAAATTATCATGGTTAGGTTAACACACCTGAATTGATGCCCAACCTTTGGCTACGTCAGCATATTCGCTATCAGACTCTCCAATCCAACTCCACAACACTCTCCTCCCCTTACTCTCATCATAAAATGTCTTGGATGCATAGAATATACCGTAGTCATATCTGAGTCCAATACCAACATCGTTGTTCAAGTCATCTGGTGTGAACTTGGCATTCTTCTCATCGTAAGTCCCCACTGCATAGTAATCATGTCTATCATCATCCAAGCTAACCTTCACCACATGCTTCACATTCTCCCCATTGATTGAAGCATCCAAGCCATTTTCACCCTCACTGGATACTGGGAAGAAATCAACACACTCCCACATGCCAGTGCCAGGCACAGCACGGAGCAGTCCCTCCACACGCTCATAGGTTTTGAAGTCATTGGTATCATAAAGCAAGGCTATGCCAGTTTTGTTAAGCTTTGATCCAATACTGATGCGCCACTTGCCTTCTGAGGTGAGCCAAGCTGTGGTGGGGTCTCGAAAATCCTTGGTGTCGATGCCTGGTGGAGGGAACAGAACTGGATTTGAAGGGTATTTGATCCAATCAACAAGGAGAGGATCAGAGGGATCTGCAGGGTATGCAAGGTTTTGGACCTGCACTGACTCGTTGGTTGAACCAGTGTATAGCATGATGACTTGACCATCAGGTAAGATTGTGGCAGAGCCAGTCCACACACCGTTTTGGTCATACCATTGATCAGCCACCATTGCAAGTGGAAGGTGAAGCCAGTGAATCAAGTCCCTTGATACAGCATGCCCCCAAACTATGCTACCCCAAACTGCACCTTCCGGATTGTATTGGTAGAAGAAGTGATACCACCCTTTGTAGTACATAGGACCTGAAATCGGTACCAAATTGTAACAACTGTGTCAAAAAGGTGGTCCAGGGAAAATTATAACGCCATTTTTTGAACTTCAATAATTCCAAACATCTAACAGATAAGTAAATATATAAAGTAAAATTTGTTTACTTGTAATCTAAGATTAGCTAAAAATATGAGGCATTTCAACTAAGATTAAAACGATAGCTGTAATGCTTTGCCTTGTAATACAAACAAGCTGTTCTAAACCAGACTGTTGGAGAGTACTATTAAGAACTGCGGTTCATCCATTTCGTTCAAAGTTTTGCGAAAATCTAACTTCTTATGAGAAATTGGAAGTCTAATTATTGTTTCCATATTGTGCAAAGTTACTAGATTTTGTGCACATAAGAAGATCAACAGCCATTGACCAATGACCGTATAGAAAAAACATATACATAATAAAATAATGTTAGGAATTTTGCCAAGTCAAGGTATAAAAAATGGGACAATTATTGGGCTACTAAAGAAAAGGGAGAAGAATTTAACAAACGTTCAAGAAAGTGACATGTTGTTTATACTACAAAAGTATACAACATTTTGTCTTCATCTCTCCATTACACAACTCATTTTATGTTATATTCTTTTTTTCTATTTCTCATGCTATAAATTAAAGCAAGTGAGGTAAAAACAATGGGAAAATGTAAGGGTGCTCTTACCATTAGGATCTGAAGCAGACAAACCAGGTTCCCCAAGCACAGCAAGCCGAAGCCACACCCACAGAGAGAAGAAAAAAGTTAGTATCCTTTACATTCAACAACACTAATATAATTTTTTCAATTTCAAATTGAAAGAATAATTTGGACAAAGTACTTTAGTTTAATTTTGTATTAAATTTGTTGTATAGATTAAATCAAAATCTTAATCAATAATTATTAATTTTAACTACAAAATACGCCGACTAAATCCTTTGCAGACAGTATTTTTTATTTTGACTATCGTCTTCTCTAAAATTAATACATCTGGTTAATTGTAACAATCAACCATGACAACGAAAGGGATTATAAAATTAATTTCCATAACCGTCTATTTTTGGTAGGTTTTCCTTGAAAACTTAAAATGTCTTTTTCGTCAAATGTTATCACTACTATAACTAGTATAAAAGCTAAACAAAAATAATAAAACGACTAATGACACTGTAAAAAAACACCATTCAATCATAAATGGCTATGCATAATCATTTAAGATGAGACCCAATCAAGATTCTATAAAACTTACTAACACTCTGTTCAACTCTACATTGAAATAAAGCTTAAAATAAAAGGAAAAGACGGAGCAATGGAAATAAAAGGAAGTTACCGTTCATCCAATTCTTCTCAGGTTGGAAGTGATAAGCCGTTCGCTGCCACGACAGCATGCTATTGTTCCAAGGATAGGATTCTCCATTGCTGCTCTTCAACATCCAGTTATTAGACTTCTCCGACACCCCTGAAGACACACCACGTGAAAATGGTTTCAACATTGAGCTTGGTACGGTGTGAGGGCTGAACTTCAATTCATTGGGCGTTGTTGGTGCTAATGAAGCATGATCTCCGTCTCCAGAAAAATGGGGGTAGTAGGCATTGAAGGCCACCAAGGACAGAAGCAGCAGCAGCAACACAGATGAGATGAGAAGCACCTTTTTCGCCGCCACGTGTCTTGGAGGGTCAGGCTCCGCCGGAGAGTAGGGTCCGTCGGGTATAGGAACATAGGAACAGGGAAGTTCAGAATGAGAGGAGAGGGAACGTTCCATTGGTAATGGGAAGAATTTCTATGCTTGCTTGGGTAACCAGAGACCAAAGGAGAAACCAGGAACTGGTCAAAACACAAAACTGCACAAATTGTAAACTTAATCAGAAAATTTTGAGATGCATTTTTCACAGATGACATGGCAATATTTATAAGGGTTTTTCTGCCAGGATGGACTTGAATAGAGCCAAAACAGTTTACTATTTTAACAAAATAATTGAGTACAGATACTGCCTCCCGCTTTTTTTTTCCTATTTTATTTTCAATGTTAGTAAACATAACAGTCTTCACTATCGAATGATCTAGAGCAATTAGACATGATGGAACAATGTTAATTGACCTAATCAAGATAACAATTACTTCTGAGAAAAACTCGAATTCGAAACATAAATAAATTTTTCTATGGATAATATAGCATGACCTAAATCAAATCAAGCATGAATTCTTCTTCTACGCTGTATTTTTCACCATTGTTAGAAGCTATGGACACAGTTTACAGAAAAAAAAAAAACATACACAGGATGGTCTTACCCAAATAGTGAAGCCCCAGATGATTCTTCAATCTCTTTGAACTGTTGTGTGTGAAGTTGAGCACACGATGGAAATTATGATGTGAATAGTGCTTCAATCCTTCTTTTATATACTATATATACAAATCTCTATTGTTTTATGTATCAGTTGGTTATATGTTATCTTTTATTTTTATTAAGGTATTCCTTATTGATAAACGATAGAGATATATTAAAGATAACAAACAACGTTATTAAACTTTATTTTTTAAAATAAAATAATTGATTATTTATTTAAATATTATTATTGGATAATAATTACTAATTAGATAATTGATAAGTATTTCGTCCGTTTGTACAAATAATATCATCATATCTTTATCAAGAACTATAAATACATATAATTTTTTTATCCTTAGGAGTGAAATACAAAAAAGATGCAAGAATTAAAAAAAAAAAACGTGATTTTAAATATATTTGTTTCTAAAACATTAACTTATAAAATAAAGTATAAGAAAAAAGATTATTTTTTTTAAATTTAAAACTATTAGATTTAAAAAATAAAGTACGAGATACAACAATATATTATAAAAATTTAATTTTTAGAATAATTTATTTTATTGACATATAGTTTGTCTGATTTAATATTAAATACAAAAGATTCAAATAATTAATCTGTTATTTTCGCTAAAATGGAATATCAAAATATGCATCATTTGTACACTAATCTTCTTATTCTTCCATATTCTCAGCCCTTATTGTTAAAACGTCTCCAATTATATTAATATATATTTATATATAGATATACAAATATAACTGCATAATTTAATTTGGCAATTTTTTAGCTAGTTTAAAAATTCTCTACTTTTAAATTGATCACTGTTGATAATTACGGTATGTCTTATTTATCATATTTATATTTTTCTCATATAATTATTATTTTGATGAACCCCGTATATTATAATTTAATATTTGTTACGTATTTTATAACAATAATTTGAATTGAGAAATATATATGATAATATTCATTGAATGAATATTAATATGTTTCATTTATTAATTAACATATAGGTTATAGACAATTGATATAAACGATATTTTCGAACCTTATCTATACTTATACATATACAGTGTTTTATTTTTTTTTTTTGTCTTCTGTAGTTTGTTATTTTTTATTAACATGTGACACGTGTATGTTACTAATAATTAAAAAATATATATTTTATTTAATATGTAATTATTAGTTAATTAACAATTTATTTACTGTACTTTAATGAGTGAATATGAGCTGTTTACTTTTATTAAAATATTAATTAAATTAAACAAATAAACAGTTTTAAATATAATATTATTATATTATTACTTTATTACTTTAAATGTAATCGATATAAAATATATTTGGAATAAGAAATAAAGTTTTATGAATTTTGACATTTTAGTTAGATTAAAATTCTGAAATTTATCAATAAATTATTATTATATAAAAAATTATTAAAAAATAAAATTTAAATAAAAGAAATATAAAAGTATATAATGTGTATATATGACATTGTGATTTTATTTTTATGATTTACTAGCAATCTTTCTTATTGATTTCGTTAATAACAAAAGCTCACAAACATGATTATATTTCAGAAAACAAAATATATTATAATTATTTTGTTAGCAACAGAAAATTATTATTATTATTATCTCGGGAATTTTGTGATTATGAAAATAAAAATAATTTCTTCAGAATAATATAAAAGCAACTGGAAAGTTCTTTATTGATACACAATCATGATTCTACTCTTCCTCCCACTAACAAGTATATCAAAATATGTTAAGAAAATGTTTTCAATTTTGTTTCATTAAAAAAGTTGACAATAAATGTTGGAATCTAGGTGGGCAAACATAAAATGTTCACATCATTGAATAATTTTTTAGGTTGTGTTTGCATCAAAAAGAAGATTTGAGAGAAAACTAATGAATAAATTCGAAGAGATGATATTGTTCGGATTAAAAGAAAGATAAAAATATCTATATAAATATTATATATGTGTTTTTAATATTTGAGGACATAATAACTATTAATACAATTTTATTTTATTTAAAGGATAAAAATGTCTATAAATATTATACATGTATTTTTAATATTTTATTTAATGTTACAAATAAATGTTAAAAATCAATTAAATAATAAAATAACTATATTTTAATGTTGTTAAAAAGTAAATATAATTAAACATAAGAAAGTTTAAATAAACATAAAAACAAACAAAAAAAAGTATTAAACATCTAAAAATTTTACAAAAAAAAAAAAAAAAAAAAAAAATTAAAAAAAAAAAAAAAAAAAAAAAAAAAAAAATAATAAATTAAATTTTAAATTTATTATTTTTTTTTTTTGGGTTAATTATGTTTTTTGACGTTTTGAATTGGATGGAATTAGTCCTCAATTTTAAACTCCGTTAATTTCAATTGACACCTGTCAAACGGAATTGCACGAATCCAGTTCTCAGTTGACTTAATTTTTTTTTGCATATGATTATTTTTTGGTAACGTGTGAGGGTTTGCCTTCTTCTTCAAAGTCTATGACCACCACAGACAATCACCGCAACACCCACCACAGGCGTGCCTCGCCGGCGTTGGCAGCGGGGTCTCCTCCTTCGATTTCTCTCTTTTAGGCGAGGGTTTGCCTCCTTCGTGCTTACTTCCGTGTGCTCTTTTCCCAGCCACCACAACGTCCATGTTAGCCAGCGTCGTCTGCCACCAACTCCCTCGTTGGAGATTTCACAACTGAAGAACACCCTTCTCTCTTTACTGATTCTCTCCTTGTGTGGTTATTGATTGTTGATAGTGAAGAGTGATGATGGGTTCATTGGTCATGGACTCTGTTTTTCTAGTGTTGTGTTGTGTTGGTGTTGGTGTTGGAATTTTAAATGGATGTTGCGTGTTGGGTTCTATTGTATGATTGGGAGAATGGAAATTGAAAAATGGAGAAGGGGGTTAAGTAATTTCTTTTACCAATGTTGAATACCGGAAATTTCTGGCTTATGAAGGGCGTGACTGCATCTTTAATAGGTTGGTATCATCGTTAATTTCAACAACCACACCTTTTCCTTTGCTAGCCACGTTGCAGCTTTGTCCCTCCTTTAAAGCTCAGCACCTGCCACAACACAAAACATGTATGAATCAAAAGAAGAACCACAGAAGCAGTAGAACATTGGCTCTAATTTCTAAGAAATAAGTGGTGTTTCCTGCTTCAATGATCATTGCACATGTTCAGCTAAACACACACAAAACAACAAAAAAATAAAATAAATAAAATTAAAATGAGCAAAACAAAATCAAGCAGACCAGAACAAAAATTGACAAAAGATTTAATTTTTAAACCTTGAGAGACTTTATATAATGTAGCGAAGTGTAATGAAGAAAGACAATGGTAAGGGAAGAATATGAAGAGACATGAATAAATCTGAACAGAAACACAGTATTAGTAGTTCAGTTCTGGCTTCAAAGCAAGTAATAAAGTAAAACAAGTTTTGTTAAAATGATGGTCCCTCACACCACATTCTCTCCATCTCTCTCTGTGTTTTCAGTGTTCCTGTGTCAGTGTATGCATGTAATGTGTGACAGACGACTCTGGCTAACGTGGAAGCCGTGGTGCCTAGGAAAAAAACACGAGGAAGTAAGCACGGAGGAGACCTGCTTTCTTCTCCTTGTTTTGTATTGGTTGGTACATGGTTTTGAACTTGTATTGAGTGTAATGAGTTATTCCCGTATGGTGGTGTTGTGTTTTATTTTTTGATGCATAAACCTGTACCATTGTTGTTTGTTTTTGTGTTTGGTCTGGTTTGTGGTGTGCTATATGTGTACTGTCATGGGTTCTGGGTGCAGTTTTCCATAGATCACGCTGCAACAGTTTTTTTCACTGAGTTGTTGGCATCACAGTGGTAGAGTGGGTTGTGGGGTACATTCTTTTTGTTAGGAATACAAGTGTGAGTCTAAGTCCCACATTGACCAGAAATGAGAAAGTAGAGCACTATATAAGAATAAAGACCCATAAACTCATTGCCTTAAGGTTTTGGGTTGAGAGTGGTGTCAATGCCTTATGTGGTTGGGCTCATGTCTCATTGGTGTTGTTCTCCCCAGTGAAACCCCCTCTGTAAAACCTGACAAGTGGTATCAGAGCCGATGGTTAGAAATGAGAAAGTAGAGCACTATATAAGAATAAAGACCCATAAACCCATTGCCTTAAGGTTTTGGGTTGAGAGTGGTGTCAATGCCTTATGTGGTTGGGCTCAGGTCTTATTGGTGTTGTTCTCCCCGGTGAAACCCCCTCTGTAAAACCTGACACTTTTCTTGTTGTTTGGGGTTTCTTAGGTGATGTAACGTTGAATAAGAAGAAATGTGGTGTGTTCGCACGAGACTGCAGCTGCTGGAGAGGAACCTTGCAGAGTTGGTGCAGACGTGGATAGTGGCCGCCTGTGTGAGGGTTGCGTTTTCGGAGGAGTGGCTGCTGACGACTCGGTGACGTGCAGTGTTCATGAATATACACGGTGCAGCAGCGGGTTCATGGTGCAGAAGTGGGTTCATGGTGCAGCAATATGATTTGGTTTGCATGGGTTCATGCGGTGGTTCTTTTATTTTATTTTTTTTCCTCTTTTGGCTTACCTTTTTATAATAAACTGCAGAGGGCATGTTCATGGGGTGCAATGGAATTCACGGATTCCTTTCGGGCAGTATGATTTGGTTTTGTTATTGGAGAATTGCATGGGTTGGTTTAGTTTTCTTCACTTTGTAGGAGGAGAGTGGGTTCTTATAATTCTTTTCTCTTTCTTCCTTATTTTATTTCACGTGAAGTTGTGGTTTGCATGTGTACTATGATGAAGTGTTGAATGTGTGGGTATTATCCTACTTCTTTTAGAATCTTTCTCTCTCTTTTCTCTTTCCATTAAGGTCATCCGTGAATGCATAAGGTGGTGGAGCCCACGTGTTGGTTTTTGTCACTTTTAAGTCAACTGAGAACCGGATCCGTGCCATTCCGTTTGACAGGTATCAATTGAAATTAACGAAGTTTAAAATTAAGGACTAATTCCATCCAATTCAAAACGTCAAGGACTGAAATAGTGCAAACGTTAGGTGAGGGACTAAAACCAAAAATTAGCAATAGGTGGGGGACGAAAAACATAATTAACCCCTTTTTTTTAGTAGAGACCTTAAAAATTCAAAAGTCTTTGTTTTGTATCAAAAAGTTATTATCTAAAAGTTCAAAAGAATATTTTTGTCTCTATAAAATTTGTTATATGCGTTTATACTATTTTAATTACTGTATTTAATTATTTCAGTTTTCAATGTAAAAATAATGATACCAATGCACATTAATTATTCCTGAGCATGTGTCCTAATTAAGAGCACTAGTTAGCATTCTGCAACAAAGAAAAGATTGACCATCTAGTAATTTTAATATTGATTCGTGGAAATATTCTTGTTCTTGCTCACTTCTTAACAATCACAATCACTTCTTAACGATGAATACATTGAAACAAACAGAAACTTAATCTTTAAATATGAAAAATAAATCATTTCTCAATTTGATTCCGTAAAGGAAAAAATAAAATAACATAATATAAATAAGTTAATAAAAATATAATAATTTATCTTTTTTAAATATACACAACACAATTTTTCTCTCTTTTCCTCCTATATTAAGATTTATTTTTTCTTTCTCTTTGCTTTCCTTTTAGTCTCTTTCGTTCTCATAAGATTTAGGCAATCGTTATTCCTTGAACTACATTCTAGAAGGGAGTATCGCTCTAACACTTTACTAGTAATATTACACAGACTACATTCATGTGATTATTAGTTAATCAAAATTATAATTCATAAACAAAGTACAATATGTTAATATTAAAAGAATAAAATTTATTTACAATCTTAACCAAATTGTTTTTTATTTATAAAATAAATTACCTGTTTAATGAAGTTCATAATTTGTAGATAAGAATTAGAATTTAATTTTTTTCTGAACATATATTTTTTGTCCGGACTGTTTTTTTCAGTAATAAACATAAAGTTACATCATTATTATAAAACCTTTACCAACATTATTGATTAATGTAAAAGAAACCAACATTATTGATAATTAAATAACAATATATCTGTACAATGCCCCAAATATATAAACCACGTCATTTAAACGTCATTGAAGTTATGAACGTTAACTCAAAGACGGACAGTAAAGCCAATATTGTTTCCCCTGCTTGATTATGATAACGTGTGCCAATGATATTAAAAAGTGGAGAAATAATTCTCTTACAAACAATGAAAAATGAAAACTTAGAAATAACAATAGACCTACCTCATGTAAAACATCCCCAATTATCCACACATAACCTACATTCTTGACATATAAAAATTTATTATTAAATATAATATTAAAATTTGTTAATATTTCAAACTTTGATTTAATTTGATCGGAGTGTACTCTATTAGGTTTAGAGAGAAAGTTTTGCTGGAGAGAACAAACATTAATGAGACCTGAGTCCACTTACATAAAAAATTAACATCACTCTCAACTCAAAACCATGAGTTTATGGGTTTTATTTTTATATAGTGTTAAACTTTCTTATTTCTACCTAATGTGAGACTTAGACTCACACTTGGATACTTAAGATAATCAACACAAGAAAACTAGATTTTACTATCAAACACTTGTATTGTAGGAAGCATGGGCGCCACCTCAGAAAATTTGGTAGATGGCATCATCAGGTTTATAATTTATTAGTAATAATTGTCATCTAATTCACTAAACAATCATAAGAGTTGTTAATCATGCTTATTTTATTCTGTATGATTCCAAATCCAAGTCCAACATTGAGCATCTAGCATGGCAATCAGGTTCCTCCATATGATTGTTTTGAACATATATTATTGCTCATCTTCGCAGTCACTTTTCAACTGCATACAATAATGCATTTGCCATCACAGATCGGCGTGGCTTTCCTATTTACCAAATATTTTTATGAAGGTTTTACACCACACATAAACAACCTATTGGCTTTTTTTCAATCTTTATAGGTGACGCTGTGCGAGACTTTCTCTTTTTCTTGTGAGGCTGCTAATGCTTCGGCCCCATCTATCCCTCAATAATGTTTCATTATTGACAACGAAACAAAACTAATCAAACAGAACTCCCATACACACCAATAAAACCCTTCGCTTATGTCATTATGCACCATCATTATGGGGACTTTCTTTGTGTTCTTTTTGTTAAGCTTGAATTTTTAATATTATTAATGTAGTTGCAAGGCTCTATACTACCTTTATCCCGGCTATGAAGTCTTTTTTATATTTTTATGAATTTGTCTTTCGTCTTGAACCTTCCGGTTTTTTTTTGGGTTGTTAGATTTTTCGGAAAAACATTGTAACGCTCAAGTCAATGTTTAATCTAAGTTAGAATGTAATAAATGCAGTTGACAGATTCTAACTACTTTACCTAGTTTTTATATCTATAATTCCTTTATTGTATCGATCATGCAGAGTCTGAACTGATTCTCAAAGATGGATGAAACATTTCAAAATCGATTTAAAGTTTATGTGTTCAAGAATTGAATCTAAGTCTACCTTATCTTATGACTAATTGATATTTTATTATAATATATTATTGTATAGAAAACATTAGAAATTTTGTTAATCAGTTATTATTTTTGTATCTACTTTGTCTGTAAATTAAATGTTAACTTCAAGAGTAACAAATCATTTTGACATTAATGCTTTACTTCACTCAATCAGTTTTGTTGTTTATAGTAATTCGATTAATTCAACAACATTTGTCGCTTATAAGAGATATGATGTTTGGTGGTGGAACATAACATTCTTATTACCACCGAATTCTGATGAATTGCGTGCAGTATGGCGTGTGTTATGGAAGATTCCACTCGTCATTTCATTATATAAAGATTTTCATATATTATAATCTCTCGTACAATGAATCACCGCCGATTTATCTGATAATTATTTTTTTATTTAAATTATAAACTTGTGTTTCTGTTCAGAAATTACACTTATGCTCAAAAAATAGTCAAACAAGAGCAGGGAAAAATAAATTAAGATTACCAATTTTTAACTTAATTTATTCCTCACTTTAAATCGTTATGTCTACAAAGAATGAGCTGTTATTATATTACTAATATAAGTTTTTTTTTTATATTATTAATCAATAAATTTGGTCCTAGATGTGAGTTTTAAAACATTATCATAAAGGCTAATAATTTCAATCATGTAACTATCCATGGTTTTCAATTATTGAAAAGATTTAATTATCAGTATATTCATCAGATTCCTACAAATTATAGGTAAAGTATATAATTAACCTCAACGCGGAGGAAAAGTCTAAAATTGTTGGAAATTGAGAATTTAATAGTTAACCTTGTGAGAGATAATTAAATCATTTAGATAAAAATAAATGTCTTATGATGTCTTTATAATTTTCAGAAAAAAATATTAATAAACGTATGCGTAATTTATTAAAAGAAAAGCAGAGAGAATTAATTAAATTGTTTATTCAAAGACATGCTTGAGACAATAGATAGATAGATGAGTGGAGGAGAGTAATTGTTCTTTATGTTTTTTTCAAACCATAAAAACATTGGTTTCATAATATATTTATAAGTTTTAATAAGTTGACACGTACACTTTCATCTAATAGTCCTGACATCATTCATTTGCATATATGGGTACATGATGGAGATGAATGTCATGCCTTGGTGGAGAAATTTCTATTTTATTTTATTGTTATTTTTATTTGATTAAGTTTCAAATTTTTTATAAATTTATGTAATTTTAAGTAAATTTTTATTAAATTTATTATGTATTGAGTATTCAAAATTTGTATAAATTTTAGGGTTAAATATGTTTTTGGTCCTCAAGTTTCAGCGAAATTTGGAATTAGTCCCTCATCAAAACTTTTGACCAATTTAGTCATTCATCTTTCAAAATGCGTGAATTTAATCCTTTTAACCAAATTTTGTTAAGTTTATCTGACGTTTCGAGCGCATTTCATGATAGTATTTAAGTTAACATTGAAGCAAAAATGTATCAAACAGTATAAATAATTTAAATACTATCATGAAATGTGCTTAAAATGTCAGATAAACTTAACAAAATTTGGTTAAAAGGACTAAATTCACGCATTTTAGAAGATGAAGGACTAAATTGGTCAAAAGTTTTAATGAGAGACTAAACCCAAATTTCGCTCAAACTTGAGGGACCAAAAACATATTTAACCCTAAATTTTATCATTTAATCTTGTTACAATTTAGATGATGTGATTGTTTTCTTGTTAATATTTATTATAGAATCTCACAATTATTAACAGAAAAAAGATAAAGAAGTAAGATGATGAAAAAGCACATCACCAATTAAAACAAAATTAAATCAACTGAAAAATTTTAAAATTTTTTAGTATCAAATAAACAAAAAAAAAATTAATGAAAATTCAACTGAAAAAAAATCGAAATTTATTATAATAATATAAAATTTAAAGCCTGTTTTTCTTTTATCTATCTCTTAATAGCCTTAAAAATACTTTTTGATTTTTCATACCCGGAACTTCTGAACCAAAAGCTTCTATTATCAATCAATGTTTTTAATAAATTAATTAATTAACTTTTGAAAAACTGTTGTTAATTGGTGTTCTAAGGACATTAACAACTAAAAATATTTTAGTGTAGAAATTGAAAACTTACATTAGATTTTGATAGAAATGTAGAAAAGAATCTTCATTATATATCCTTTATTTGATGGAGTAGTACAGAATATTGTTGGAGTGGGTTGCGTAATGTTCCTTATTATGAAGTCATGTTTCAGCATCATATTCAATACCAAAGGTGGTTACGTGTCTCATAAAACATACTCAAACCAGCAAAATTATGTAAGACAGGGTGCCAAACCCTAACAAACTATTGCTCTTGCATCATTCTTTCCATGCACACTATACATACACTAAAAATATAAAATATTACTGTCTATAAACCTTTTCTTATAAATTTATTTTATAGAGTTGATAGGATATTTTTATAATACACATTATTTAAATATATGCAAGGTATTGTAATAAATTAATTAATTAAATACTGTTTCAGTGCTTCAATGTCCCATTGGTGTCTCCAAAAGCAATTTTTTTAGAAGTATCATCATCATTGGTTTGGTTTGCATAATTTTTCTGCATGTGATAACCAACCACCACCACGTTAACGTCATTGAAGTTATGGAACGTTCCTCGACTAAAAACGCAAATTAATATACCAGAATTACTTTCTTCACCATGCTGCATGCAGCGGATAAAGTAAATTTCACTCCAATAAGTTTTTCATTTTACTATTACTAACTTAAAATTAATAAAAAAGGGCGTACAATAAAAAATTGGAAAACGATTTGTTTTGAACTGAATTAATTCATGTTATATACTCTCTCTTCTTTTCAAGAAGTAGTGCATTAAAAATATGTGGCCGTACATTAACAAATAACATGTAAGATCGAACGTTTATTACTGACAACAAAAACTATAATATTTTTTAGTGGTAATTGTTTGATTTAACATAAATAACAACAAACATGGCTACATTTATAGATGTGAAAAAAATTTGTATTCGTGGATAAAATTCGTAATGGGTAGGGAATAGATATTTGTGAGTAATCGGTAGAGATAGTTTTGATACCCACATGTTAACAAGACAGATATGAATGTCATAGTATTCGTACTCTTGGATATTTGTATTTGTTATACTATAATTTAAATTAAAAAAAAACATGATTAAAATATTAATATATTGATTTGAATAAGTTATTTTTTTATCAATTTTTTTTTAATTCATTTCTTTGTACACGGTCATTCAACATTATTTTAATGGCTTTTTTGGACTTTATTTAAAAATTATGAATGTTATGTATTGTATTTTATTTGAATTTACGATTAAAATATGTTGTTAAATATTTTTTTTTTATAAATACCCGCGAGTACCCGAAAATATTAAAAAATTATGCGTGTATCTGCATAACAGATACCCGACAGACATGAATACGGGTATGGGATGGATATTTATCCAGCGGATGCTACTACTTGTATCCTACATACTCCGTTGACATCCTAGACGCGTTTGTAGGTTAATATTATTTTATTAAAAAAAACTTGATTGAGTGCTAAAATCTTTTATATGTATATATTTAAAGTTTATTATTAATTTGTTAGAGATTTCGTATTTATAAATCCATGTAAATATCCTTTTATAAAACAATTTTTTGATATGAAATTAGATTTAAAATTAATTTTTTAATATGATATCAAAATTTATTATTTATTAAGTTTATTTGTTTTATTATTTACAAATATCTAGTTTTATATTTAATATTTCTAGTGCGTAAAAGAAATTATTGTTGAATTATGCTTGAAACAAACTTGCTAATATAATTTAACCTGAAACATACCAAAAAGAAATGATAATAACGAGTGACCAATGCAATTATTTTATGAAAATTTACGGACGAGTATTTGTAAAAATCGCTATACTGTTTAACTGTGCATTCATGGACTCTTGTAATTTATTATTTTTAACCTGGGAAGCATGTTGGAGGAGAAGAAAAATATTCGGTTCTATTTTATGGGCCCATCAATTTATAAACAGATTCATTTAATTTTGAGTTTTGTACAACAATAAATCCATGACCGTTACCCGAGAAGTAGATCTGGCGATTGGCCCACACATACAAAATGTCCAAACCTATCGCGGGCCCATAGATTATTTTGTGATGACGAATATAAAAAAAAAAGTTTGATGTGTGAAAAAAAGAAAAAAAAAAACGA
>Ga0209589_1005390_pt1 | contig 21703 bp, 11 predicted proteins | sample CowpeawhiteBW_FD_187525 | JGI IMG/M metagenome (GOLD analysis project Ga0209589, IMG submission 187525) | Root nodule microbial communities of legume samples collected from California USA - Cow pea white BW (SPAdes) (version 2) | ecosystem: Host-associated > Plants > Roots > Nodule | place: USA... | reverse complement strand
AAGAGAAAAATACTAAGAGAGTCAAGTTTTGGGGGTGCATGAGGTTGGTGACGCAGTAAATGAGATTTACTGCGTCCCAACGAATTTCACCCACTCTTATAAATGAGGGTATAACGGTCTTTTTTGGGGGTACAGAAGAAGTCTTAGAGATGCAGGGAGAAGGCGCCTGAAGAAAATGTGTGTTGAAACTTGAGCCCATTTCAGCATCCACTTAGAGCCCAAGCCCAGTTCACGAGACAATGTGTGGATGACACATTCGGGCTTTATTCTTGAACATTCGTGAAGTTGAGAAGTCATGGAACTTCCCACATTAATCCAGGTATTCAGAATTATGTTTTTTTACTTGTCGCCTTTTATTATTATAGAGAAATGATAGGTTGACACTCACATTTGACCACTTTTTTTACCACCTTAAAATTAATTTGTAACCCAAGATAAATTAACTTGTAACTTATAAAGGTGGTAAAAAAAGTGGTCAAATGTGGGTGTGAACTTATCATTTCTCATTTTTATATCCAATTTCTCTAAAAATGAGTTTTCGCAACTACTCAGTTCATTTCAGTGAAACTTGTCTTTCTTATTTGGTTTCAGTGTGTGTTTCATTTTTTTTAAACAAGCACTAAAAAACAACTTACGGTAAAAAAAACTCATTCAGAGTGCTTTTGAGCAAAAACCGATTTTTTATTATTGGTTTTGATTGGATAGGAAAAAAAAAGTTACCAATTTAAATTGAAGTGAAAGGAAAATTCGGGGTTTTGTTTTTAGAAGTTTTTTTTTTTTTTTTTCATTTTGCTAGTTCATTAATTATTTAGAAATTTATTAAGTTTTTAAAACCACCTCAAATTGTTATATTTTGACATTACCAGAGCTTTATAAATTAATTTTAGAGATTAAGGATTAACTTTTACAGGTTCAATTGTTCAAAGTATATTTTTAATATAAAAACTTACTTAAAAATGTAATTAATTGTGTATAAATTTTAGTTTAGGAAGCCACATTAAAATTTTCTTAACAATTCATAAGCATTAATACGACGTAAACTTGTAATAGCTTCTATTCATTAATACGACGTAAACCTGTAATAGCTTCTATTCATTAGATAGTAAATATTGGTCTGTTATTATCGTTTTTCTGGTGTGGGATCATTAAGTACATTTAACGAAAACCACAAAATATTGGATAATTGATGTAACATGTCATTTTGAGGGATGAAAGAGAATATGAATCCTTGCAATATCAGAATAGATATATGTAGGATCCACTTTTAGATGTGCTATTGGGAATGATAGATATAAATTGTAATGGAAAATCTAGTCTTGAGTGAAATTGATATTTAATGTTATGATAAGGACATTTTTGCAGCACAATATAAGGAGAATGATTATATTGCTGTTTTTTTTTTTCTTGTATATATTACTTGGTTATTGGTGGGAAAAAATTCACAAGCCTACCCATTAATTAATTATTTAATTCATTATATTTTTTTTTCTTTCATCTATTGCAAACGTGCTATTAGCATATTCGATTCAGCTCATTTTTGCTAGCTTTATAAGTTGGTTTTTGCAAAATCAGCGATTGTTTCTAAAAACAACCAATTTTCACCAAACATCGTATAATCCAAACATGTTTTTTATGTTGAGAGGCTGAAACATGGTGCATTTAAATGTGGAAACGTTATGGTGGTGACCTTTGGAATGGCACTGTATAACATAGTATTTACTGTGCAATGTCTTGTCAGCACTATTTTTTACTACAGACCCATGTACAATATAACGGCGCAGTACATTAGATGTGTTTTTTGCTGAGCAAGCCAGTATATAATGGTGGTATCCACGATATCAGGGTTCTGCATGATCTTCTGCCTTTATTCTTTTTCTTTTTGGGATTTGGTCTCCTTCGTTTCAAGGAAAAATCACTGTTTCCCAGTTTTCATCTTTTTCATTCAAACTTCCCTTTTATCAATTTTTTTTTTTACTGTGTTCCCCACTTTGGACTGCACCTTATTATCATATATTATGTCGTATCAGACCTCACCTTAATCATTCATCACATTGCCATTCACTTCTGTACCTTGTCCTTCAGCATTTATAATCATGTACGAACAAACTGTTATATATGGCAAGCTTTTAGTTCAACCACCAGTTCATATAGATATATATATGTATATATATTCTAGATCATGATTGAAATGTAAAATTAATTCACTATTCAATTTGTTTTGTTTCTCATAGATTTGTGCTTTGCTTTTGTTGAAACAGGGTAAAAGGCATAATCTGAGACCTGATGGATGAACTACTGTATGTAGCGGTGACAGAATGACGATGTGGGTTTTGATCATTGATAGATTTGTTTGAAATTCGTTGATTTTGAAACCATTGTGGGTGTGGAATATATCCATATGCATAAACGTTAAACGTTTTATGATTGGGTGAATTTGATGTGATGTCATGTGAGAGTGAGACCCACTAAATAGAGCGTTAAACCTACTAGATGAATTGCCGTTCACATCATGGGTGGCTGTTACACGAAACAAGTTTTTGAGAATTCACATGAAAAGCAACAAGGGCACATGTTATGGTCTTTGTAAGTGAGAAGAGGTGAGATTAGTAGAGCATGATGTGTGTTGGTGTGTTCGAGAATGATGGTGTATTTATGTGGAAATTGTTAAGCAAAGATGAGATGCATTGGGCGTGAATGATGTGATTTGAATTAATGAGGCGAGTTGAAAGTTGGTTTGCGGTGCGTTTGGAAGTATGTGGCGCAAGTGATTGGGTGTAATAGATAATTGATGTAGTTTGAATGGTAGGCATTTTCTTGAGTCATATCCTGTTACTATCAGAAATGTACATCGCTCAAAGAAACTCAAAACTTTCGGTCTTGGAGTTACTCTTTGGATTCCCATTATGATAAACTGGAGGGCCACCTGTGGGGTTCGTGACCTTGGGGAAAATCATAATGGGAGCTCCATGCTGCATTTAAACAGTACAATTGGACCCACTGTATTGGGCACCAAGTGTTCGAAGATAAGCAAGAATCAATTGCTAGTGTTGCTTTCTTTCTGCTGAATGGTGTGTCTCGTTACTGTAGGTAATGCCAATCAATGCTCTGGCTGCTCTGGTCTCTATCACCATTTCATCCAGACTAGAAGGTGGTGATCTGAGTTCACACTTTCAAGAAACTTTTTTTTTTCTTTCTAATTTATTTTATTTCTGTGCCTCTCAACTCAAAGCCTGGAAAATCGTGTCTTACTATAACCAAACCAAACAAAAGTTGTCTGAAATAATCGGAATTGGTAGAAAATAGATAGATGAGAACAGGAATTTATGGTGAGTTTGCAAAGTTGGAAAGCAGGAACAAGGAAAATCCTATTACTGATATGCTGTTACAAAAGTGAACCAAAAAAGGCCAAGATACCCATCATTTTCCAGCAGTTGCTAGCTGCCATAGCAGCGTAGAAACCGTGAAATTCAGCAAAATCAACAACACAAAGCAATAATACATTTTGGTTGAGAGTTTTCAATTCAGCCCTATTCATTCTCCTGGAGTTCTTATTCATTAGCACATACAACAGATCTCGTAGCTGCTCATGATTGATTGGAAAGACTGATAACAACAATTACATGGAAAAGGGGACCATAACATGCATACATAACATTAAAATATATATGGGATTTGATTGAAATCATCCACCGTTTCATGGCGGCTCAATAATTGAGATGACGAACTGTGGCAGAAGATATCATTGAAATCATTGGAGGAAGTGCAAAAGTCAGGGAATGGAGGGAGGCTAACATGGGCATGCAAGATATCAGGAGAAGGGAGAACAGTAGCAGCAGCGTGACATCGTGCAAGACGATCCTTAGCAATGGCGAGATCATGCTGAAGCTCCACCATCTTCCTCTGCAACAGAGCTATGGCACCAATGCATCCATAAACGGGGTCTCTCAGCCTTGCCTCCGCCTCATATGCCAGAGAATTCACCGTGTCCTCTCTCTGCTCTTCCGACACTTCGATCAAGATCTTGCTCACATTGCTGGCTCCGAATACCTTGTGAACCTTGGCAAACTTCTTGCACTCATCAGACCTAAAGTAAGGTGCAAAAATACAATTGGGTACGCATCTTCTCTTCAATAACTTGCAAGCTGCACATGAAGAGCTTGAACGGGGCTCATAACCCTTCATGCCTCTCACTTTCTTCCTGTGTTACTCTACACTCTATCCTCTATCCCCTATCCTTTGCTCTCTCATAAATATGTGGTCCTTTGTGTGCCTATTTTGGAATTTTTATATTTTAAATTAACATAATCATAATTCTATTTACAAAAAAAAGCGTTATTTTGTTTAAAAATTTGTATATATACAGCATTAATATCTCTTTCCCAATGGTCTATTTTGAGAGAAATTACGTGTCATCGCCTATTAGCTCAGCTGGATTGATCACCGTGCCAGTAACAAGAAGGTAGTAGCAGGTTTGGGACCTGCATGGGCCATCACTGTCTTCTCATTTCATTTTCCATTTGCTTTTTTACAAAAGAAAATTCATTTGCCATTTTGGTTTTTCTAGGCAGTATTCATATTCAATTTCTCATTTATACCATTCATTCAAACTGGGAGTGCAAAAGTAGGTCCAAATAATTGATTCATTCAGACAATGGGTGCGATGTGTTGGTAGTTTTCAAGTCAGACATGATAGTTCATGAATAAAGATGGAATATTTTGATTGATTGGAGCAAGGAAATAATCTATTCCATAAATTTTTTAAAATCATGCTTTTGCAGAGAGAGGTAAACCAAAGAGGTATGGTATGGTCACAAGAACCAAATTGATGGGATCAAAATGAGTACTTTGAAATGAAGTAGTTTGGCTGTATAGCATGAGTGCAGCCAAAAACCATTAAATCAAGTAGTTTTGTGTATTGTTTTGTGCCCTCTATCATAACATGTTTAGTTTTTTCAGTTGTGCTTTCTTTTCCATTTCCTACTTCACTTCCAACACATGAACTCAGAATTTAAGGTCAAGCACATGGAAACAAAATCACTGCTTGCCAAATTTAACCACATGAAAACATCTACGAGCCAGGTAAAAGCACCTCACCCTTTTTCATTTATCTGTTCCCTGATGTTGATTATTTTTGTTTCCTTAACTCTGTTGAACTTCTTTTTTCTTTTTTAAGTGTCAATTCAACTCATTACCCGGGAGTACTTTGGTTTCGTTAAACCTTTTTTTCTTCTTTCTATTTTTGCTGTTAAAGATAAACGTTTCAAATCCATTTCTGTTCCCTGAAAAATGAAAAAGTTGTTTAGGTTGTCTTATTCAATAATAATAATAATAATAATCAATTATTTATGCTATAAAAGGTACTTGCATAAGCTTTTCAAGCATACACAAACGAAGTGGGATAACCTTATCCCCCTCCAGAAAAAAAAAAGTGAGGGAAAAGAATGGTGAGAATTTAGTTTACATGAAATGTGAGTAGAAAGTGATGTTTCCAATATTAAGTATCAATAAACTTGGATCACGAGCATTAAATATAGAAAGATTCATCTTTAAGACTTTCCATATATCTATCATTGTAGGCTTTGGAGAAACTATGTTTAGCATGATTGATAAGTGCAGACAATTTCCATTTTCTGCAAACCAGACTTTAGAACAAGATTAAATATTTATAGACTCAAAGGTTTATGCTGAAAAGGGAAAATTAAAATATTCTTTTATATATGGAAAACAATGATGATGCACCAAAAATTGACATTTTATCTTTTGTCGGTAACCTTTCACCAAAATATTTGCTTGAAATGTAAAGAATGGAAAAGATTAATGAGTAAAGTATTGAGCACTAGGTGAAGAGGACCTGATGCTTTTTTAAGAATAATAAACATAAAATGACCCTCTATCTTTAGCATAATGCAAACCACCGTTGGTTGGAAATGTCGACACGTGTGATTCAAGAATTATATGAATAATATGCAAAAATGACAGTACAACATTTTCAAACTATAGCTATTTTTACTCATATTCTGGGTTGAAACTGAAAGGGTAAAAAACCCCTGGATTTTTAATTTTACCAGACACACGCAATGTAACCCGTTGTTGGATGCAGAACAAAAGAAAATTTTGTAATTTTTTTCCCATTTGATCTGTAATTAAACAGAATTAGATGATTTTTTTGTGTTTTTTTTTGTTGTTTCTATGGGACCGTGTGAGAAAAGAAGAGAATGAAACCGACTTTGAAAATTGATTTGGATGGAGAATAGTGATTATAAAAGGGGGAACAAATGAGTAAATGTCACTTCAAAGAGATGGTGGAAGATGGAAGATTGAAAAGGGTGTGGAAGAAGATAATTCAGCATCCATCTCCACAGTGAAAATAGACCCATTTCTTTAATTCTTTCGATTCTTTCTTTTTATTTTATTTTTCCCACTGAACCAAACTGTTGGGGAAATGCCGAAAGCAAGGGAGGAATAGTGATGAGGACACCCAACCCTTATACTTTTTTCGGTTCACCCAATAAGAGAAGAAATTCAAATTAAGATAATAATACATAAAAACTGTAAAATCTTCAACTTTAATTAATGATGGATAGGTTTAAATTTTATTATATAAATACTCATAATTTGTAATACATGCATCTGCATAAAAAAATACTCAACTAACAAACCAGCCAAGGTAACAAAGTATTTGTCACCAAGATTTAAAAAAGAAAGAAAGTATCTTTTATTTTAATTTGGATCCACTGAAGGCAATAAATTTTATTGGTGAATATTCTGTGACGTAATTAAAATCCACCTGATGCAGTTTTCGAAAATAGAATTAAAACATCTAGATTTCATCGGAAAATTCGTACTATTAAACATAATCAACTGAAATTAATTAATTTATCATTTTTTAATCTGAATGTTAATCATAAACCTTTATCACTTAATTGTTAGAAATTTAAATGTTAACACAACATTTATATTTAAAAAAATAAAAAAATAAACAATATATTTTAAATTGAAAGTCACGTTACTTATTTAGTAAATCCTCTCCAAAAAAAAAACTCTATAAGAAATATCTAAAAGTTTTTTTTAAGAACGACCGAAACTAGTTGTATAAAAAAAGATATTCAAAGATCCATCAGTTTACTTTTTATCTATAATTCTATATTATTATTATATAAAGAGATTTTTTTAGTGTTATATTTTGTTTTCAATTTTATCCTTTAAATATTTTTTAAATCAAAATAATTATTCTACCAATTTTATCTTTTAAGTGTTTTTTTTCTTTTTAAATTTAACCGTTTTTTTCCTAAAATTTAAATATTCTTTTAAATTAAAAAACTATTTATAATTAATACAAAATTATCTAACAAAACAAAAAATCATCTAAAATAAAATTATTTAAAATTACTTTTATAATTATAATAGTAGTAATTTATTAATTTTTGTTATTATAAAAAAAAAAAAAAAAAAAACACCACATGTGTATAGAAAGCTTGAAATTTTGGGATTGGGAGAGACGAGAATATGAAGGTGATAAAGATTCTTTCGAAATTAAACGCTTTAATAAAAGTTTTGGGCCTGGATGAGCCACATGGGCTCTTAAGACACCGATCCAAAAATGTCATGATAGTTCATACAACTCATTTGAATTAGGCAATTCCGTTGAGTACTCACATGTTTTCTTTGTGCACACTCTTAAGTATAAAAAAGAAAAGGTGCAAATTGTCCATAGGTAAAAAAATATTTTGAATGACATAACGTAAAAAAAAAATTAATTTAAAAAAATTATTCATAATTTACTTTTACATTGCATAATTTAAAAATGGATATTAAACTTCACAACTAGAAATCCGTTTATAAATTACATAATCTGTTCTAAAATATAGAATTTGTGAAGTATAGTGTTTTCTGATCATACAATTTGACAACACACTATAGATTATATGATTTGAAAATATAGAATATTTTTCTTAATTTAAAATTACATTTTGAATTGTGTAGTCTCAAAATAATATAAAATATTGAAATTTTAAAATACATTATCAAATTACATAATGTAGAATATAGTTTCAGATTAAAAATATATTTTAAATTATATAATTAATAAAATGCTTTCAAATTCTATAATCCAGAAATCTAAACTATTAAAATTTAAACTTTTCTAACATTTCCATAAAGATGCATGAAGAAAGTACGGATGTGAAGGAGGAAAGACCTTCATTTGAAAGTCCAGTGGCATGAAAACAAGAAGGCCCAAGTTTAAGATCCTACTGCACGGGCTTTTGTCTGAGGTTTCAACACCCATAGATGTTGGCCCAATATCGAGCCCAAAAGAAACAACAAAAGACCATCCCGATATTAGGAGTTTGTGTGATTAGACTAGAAAACACCAATTCGAAGTTTAATAGTTCAATCGTAGTGAAATTGTGGTGGAATTGATAAAAATAATAATAGTAATTAAATAATATTGGATAAATATAATATTATAATATAGTAATACTAAATACTAAAAGTATTATATTTTATACTTAAAGTATACAGTCTAAAAAATAAATTTAAAGTACATATAAAAAATTAAATCAAATATGTCATAATACTTAGGCTTATGTCTAAGTATTTAAAAAAAAAAATATTACCGATTTTTTAATTATTGTTTTTGTAAAATTATTTTTTTATTTATCCACTAAGAACTGGTTTTTAGATTGGTTTTAACTTTAAACTGGTTCAACGATCCCAACAGCGTGATTTAGAGAAAAAAAAAGGTTAAAAAAATGTTGTACATGCAAGGAATTTCAGAATGCTAATAGTTCACATTTTATTATATGAAGAAAATGAGAGAAGGACGAAAATCCTTTGATGATAATTAGTAGGGAAGTTGTGACTGTAGAGTTGATTTTTAATACCAAATACTATGAATGAAGGTTATTACTAAAAATTCTTCTTCTTTCAATGGGGAATATTCCTTTCTGCAATTGGGAAATTACTATTATTAGCTTACGAATATTGGTGCTTAATTAAAATGTAATATACCAATTATTGATGGGAGAATAAAGTTTTCGATATGTAATAGAAATCATGAAAGTGTAGTGAACATCGATTTTTAAAGGTGTGCCAATTTTAGAGTCACATATTTAAGTTAAATAAAAGAATTCAACATGTTTTATTTTTCATAAAACGAAACTCTTCACCTTTTCACTTTGGATTCCACTTTCACCTTCGAGAGAATTCGCACATAGAATTGCATTAGTAACACAAATAAAATGGCTCCTAAGTTTCAGAGTCGCAGTGTCACGAGAAAACTTCAAAAAGAGAAAAGCCAAAAAAGAAGAAAAAAATTTGTGCTGAAATCTGAAAAGGAAAAACCGAATTTAACGGAAAAAATAAAGCAAATCCTGGAAAAAATGTGGCAAACAAAAAGCTGTTTGAGTCAAATATTAACTTGATTAACGTGGATCAACACTTTGGTCTTTATTCATGGTTGTAGTAGGACCCCCAAGTCATAGGTTCATTGGGAGCATGAGATATTAATTCATTTATCACCATTTCCACTTTCCAATAAATTTGCATATATTTCCTTGTCATCATTTCCGATATATTTCCTGAATAATAATTGCTCCATCATGTTACCAAGCAACAATCCAAAAACGATCATAATTACATTCTCCTACTTTTTTCAAATTAGGTATGAACTACAAAAATATGGATTATAATAAACACAAGAACCTGAAAAAAAGAAACCTTTGGATTAGATTTTCTGTCATTAGAGAGCAGAATAATAATAGTATAAAAAAGTTGAGTTGTGTTTCAGGAAAAGTCATTGCAATGCATCTCAACGTAGGTTTACAAGTTTAAAAGGAAAATGTGAGAGAGTGGAAATTCTGTTACACCCATTTACTGATAAAATTCAATTTAAGAAACAATGTAATGCAAAAATGTGAGAAGAGTTATTAATGAATTAACGGCTACTGAAAAACAACATAATACATCCTTACATGATGTTACTTTTTGTTTATTGACTTTCCAAAGACCAAGAACACAGGATGATGCAAAAAGATGAGAATCCCAAATCAACGCAGTTCTCATTAACTTGGATATGCAGCCGAAAGAACATTAAATAAAATAATTTAAAGTCGGTAGAAAAGGTAGTATCCGCCGTTGACAAATCTGCATGCTTTACCAAATGAACTTACAGATAGGAAAAAGCTTTATACCAGCACTGCAATATAAAATATGTATTCAACCCAATCATATGAAAACGAGTCAATTACAAAACAAAAACACATTACAATATACCTCAGTAAAAGCATAATGTATCGATACAAACTAACATCCTTGGAAATATTAGGACCAAAAGCTTCATCATAAGATGCTAAAAGGACGGTACTGCGTGGAGCATATGAAATTGAATTATCACAATGCATTAGTGTTAGTCTTCCCAACCAAAGTTATCTTAAAGAATCATGACCTCTGCAGAAAAAAAGAAGAAACTCTAAATCTTACAAGCACGACGAGGAATGGTATAGTAAATAGGATAAGAGAAGAGTTAATGAGTGAAGAAAGTAATGATGAATTCTGTTTTTAAGTCAGGAAAGGAAATCCATTGATTTCAACTTCTGGCCATCCTTTATCCAAATTCATACCATTTTCTATTTCTGTTGAAACATATAGATCATAGATTCAAGAACGTTAGTTAGTGTGAGATAAAGACTACAGTGTAGAATATGAAGGGGTTGTGTAGCTAGGGTAGTAGTGATTAAACGTGCATATTCCTATTTGAAACGCTTCCGTTGGTGGTAACAGTTCATTATTCGATAATACACTGACGATATACGCAGATACTATTTGTCCACAAAAAGAACATGTAATTGTAAGAAAAGACAGTGTCGTAGTAGCAGTCGTATGTAACTGTTGTGGGTTTGAAGAATTTGAAATAGTTGAGCACATGATTAATCTGAAATAAGTGTTGATTTTGGTTAATTTGGTCGGAATGATGTGGATCCGTGGAGGGCAAAGGCATATAAAGTTTTGTTATTTAATGGAAAAAAAGAGTGATGAGTATAGTAGGTATAGGGACATGAATTGGAGAGACAGGTATCTGAAATGAAGCAAAGGGAGAGGGAGGTGAAGAAAAAAACAAAGAGAAAAGATTTATATATGAAGGAATTTGGATGAGAAGGTGGAAACGGAAATGACTGGTCATCACTTCACCCAACAGACAGAAAGCAAAGCCAGCACAGCTGTTTTACTATTTTTGTTTTTCATATTCATTTTTCTTGCATAAAGCGATGCCCCCAGAATCTTCACACAAATCTTTCACAGTTACTCACTCGCCCCCAACAAATAAATACCACCCTCAGAACACAAACCTAACCTATGCTTCAAACTTCAAACTGCCAAAAATGGTGCGTGTCAAAGAAGCTCACGTTGTCACACCGTCAGAACCCACACCCAACACTGTCCTCCCACTCTCAGCACTCGACTCGCAACTCTTCTTGCGCTTCACAATCGAGTATCTCCTTGTTTACAGGCCCGCCCCGGGCCTCGACCGGGCTTCAACCGCCGCTCGTTTAAAAACCGCATTAGCTAAAGCGCTTGTTCCTTATTATCCATTTGCTGGAAGAGTCCGGCCCCAGCCCCAGGGGCTGGGCCTCGAGGTCGTGTGTCGGGCCCAGGGCGCTGTCTTCATCGAAGCCTCTTCCGAACGCTACAGTGCCAATGATTTCCAAAAGGCCCCCAAAACAGTGGCCCAATGGAGAAAGCTCTTATCCCTCTACGTCACTGACGTCCTCAAAGGCTCGCCGATTCTCGTCGTCCAGCTCACGTGGCTCGCCGACGGGGCCGCCGCCGTCGGCGTCGGAATCAACCACTGCATCTGCGACGGCATCGGCAGCGCTGAGTTTCTGAATTACTTCTCCGATTTAGCGTCGGAGAAATGTCAGGGTCTGGGTCTCGGTGTGGGTGTGGGTGTGGATCCGAAGCCGAAACCGGTTTGGGATAGACATCTTATGAATCCGGATAACCGAAGCGAGGCGAATCCAGCGATGCATGCTGAGTTTTGTGGAGTTCCTGATTTGTGCGGGTTTATGAACCGTGTGACGAGCAGGCTGAAACCTACTTGCATTGTGTTGGACGAGAGACGCATCGAGGCGCTGAAGCGCGCGTGCGGAGGAGCGTCGTGCACGTCCTTCGAGGTGGTGGCCGCGCACGTGTGGAGGAGCTGGGCTCGGGCGTTGGGGTTTCCGAAGAACCAGACGCTGAAGCTTTTGTTCAGCGTGAACGTGCGGAAGCGCGTGAAACCGGGTTTGCCGGAGGGGTACTACGGGAACGCGTTTGTGTTGGGGTGCGCGCAGAGCAGCGCGTGGGAGTTGGGGGAGAGAGGGGTGGCTCACGTTGTGAGTGCGGTGAAGCGTGCGAAGGAGAGGGTGGATAGCGAGCACGTGCGGAGGGTTGTTGAGTTGGTTTCCGAGTCAAGGGCGAGTCCTGACTCGGTGGGGGTGCTGATTCTGTCGCAGTGGTCGAGGCTGGGTTTGGAGAGGGTTGAACTAGGCATGGGAAAGCCTCTGCATGTGGGACCCATTTGCTGCGATAGGTACTGTTTGTTTCTTCCGGTGACCGGAGAACGCCACAGCGTGAAGGTCATGGTGGCCGTCCCCACCGCCGCCGTTGACAATTTCCATCGCTTCCTCCGGGAATCCAATTCATGACCCAACCACAACCTCCTATGTTACGTTGACCTCTGTAATTATTCCGTTTTACAAAAATAAATAAATAAATTTTCAATTTTCCTCTTCTCAATAAAATCTTTTATTAAAATGGATTAATTATTTAACTATTATTATATAAGATATAAGAAGAAGACTTCGAGATTAAGGAATAATTATTATTTATATATATACATATATGATTGTTTCTTGGTCTAATCAATCAATCAATCAAAGGAGTGAATGAAAGATTGGCATAGTATTACTATTAACGGTTATGGAATTGAAATTTATTTGATGCCATTCCCACTTTCTGAAACTGATCCCTTAACTTTTGAGATCATGTTACACTGTTTCACGATCGAGTCCCATAAAAATCTTGCACCCTTTATATCAATTCAACACAGCTTGACATCTGTGTAAAAGACAAACACAGAGGATTAGGATTAATAACTTGATTCAAGGTTATCTATATTTCTATAAATAGAAGGGGGATTTCCCCACATAATATTAATTAACCTTTTCTTATTCAATCAACTAAACTTTTTTCTTTATCATGCCTCGTGTCATCTGGGATTTTAATGCACCACTTTCTTTTTGTTAAGTCTAGTCTTTCTAGTTTTAAACTACTACAATTAATCATCACGTTTTATTAATAAAAAATTTCGATATCATTATTTTGTTGCTCAAATAATAAAAAGTTTGAAAGGAATTGGAAAAAAAAATAATAATTAAAAGACTAAGATCTCGAAATTTGATATACGTTTTTTTTAGTTTGAATGGAATATGGTATTTTAAGTAATATGTTTTAAGTAGAGGATGAATTAAAATGGTTTTAATGGGTTGGGTAACTTTGAAAGAAAGAAAATAAAAAATGAAGAAGAATTAAAGAATTGTTGAATTACCAAAATTTCACACGAACTATAATAGATGGACATAAAAGTTTTTTTTTTCAACATCTGTATTATTAGATGTTCTATGAGACAGATTAGGATTAGAATTAACAAATGTTAATTTCTGTTAATAAAAACTTGGATTCACTATTGTTTCTCTTCTATTCTTACCAAGATTACATCATATTTATTGATTTCTCCCCATCAAATGATTGTAGATCTAGGTATGGGCAATTGTTTATAATGTTTTTGCAATTATGAGAGTATGTTTAAGTAATATTAAACCCGCATGTATATATGAAATCACTTTTTCTAACATCATCTCATGGACGCACGATAGAAAGTATAAGACAAAATGTTTGTGAAAAGAAAAACATCGAGAGTGCAACAATATGATTTAATGTTTATATGTTCTGGGAATTTAATATTATATCATTTTTTTAATATGTTCTTTTAGAAACATTAGTTTCTAATCGAGATAGATATTAGTACTTTTAGTTAATAGTTTAAGTTTGTGTTAATTTTTGTAAGATCTGATTTATTACTATTAAATTTATTTATTTTTAAGTAAACAATTTAAAACATAAAAAAACTTAATAGGTTTATTATTTAATCAAACAAGTAATAGAATTATGGCATGACAGAAATAAGTGTGTTGCGAGTATCATAATAGATAGTTGGTACTCGCGGATATTTATTATCCGCAGATAGTTTGATATTCTTTTATAAACAGATTTAGGTGTGAATATCATCATACCTTCTGTACCAACAAATATATGTTACCTACAACAATTAAAATTAAAATTTAATTTATATTTATTAAGTTAAATTTAAGTAAATTTAAAATTTAATTTAATTTAATTTTTTGTCATATTTTTTAATTTGATTTTAAAAATTTAAAAAATATTTTTTTAAAATATATATGGGTATCATAGAATACTTGCAAGTTTTAAAAAATTCATAAATATTTTTTAAATGAGTACTCTAAATTTTTTGCTAGAGTCGAATTACATATTATCCATGCTTAATGTGATGGATTGTCATTTCTGAACATAATACAATGGTTTTATTTTTTTGTAAACAATTTTATTTTATTATAAAGGTTTTCCATATTTTTTTTATTTTCAATTTAGTCTTTCAAATGGAGTAGCTTTTTTACCTCTAAAATTTTATTTTTTCGTCTCATAGTTCTTTTATACTTAAAAAAAGTTTATTCAAATTAAATTAAAATGAAAAAAAACTAAAAGGCCAAACAACTTTACCTAAAAGTATTAAAACTTATGTACTCCTATTGATACATCTTATAATTAGAAGAGAAAAAAAAGTCACATGTATGATTTGTGTGATTAGTTGTTGTTGCTGGTTTTGAGGGTATGTATGGAATAATGAGTTGTTTATAATAGTAAGTGTGAAGTAGAGGAAAATGGTGGCTCCTATGAAATTATGATTATGATGTTGTTACAAATGTTTTATTGTAATTAGAGACATGTCATTGCAATGATGTTGTCTGTAAGAAGAAATAATTAGTCTCTTAATTTATAACTCACATCATAAATATGAAAAGTTGTGTATGAAATTTTGCATAAAAAAGTGGATTATGTCGGTTTGGTTTTGAAGAAGATATGCATGACGTATGGTATAGAATTTTTTGAAAAATAAAAATGGAAAAAAGCATATTCGAAAACTTTTAAAATAAGTGGATGCATTCATATGCGAGGGTGGTATGCAGACAAATAGTACTGGTGGCGTCATTAATTAATGCAAAATTCATGTTCAGACACACTTCATTTCACTTTATAAATTACATAAATCATTTGACTTTCTCTGTAATAATGTCTTATAGTTATGTAACTGCAACCATTATTATTACAAACATTTATATAATGCCCAAATGGGTACGGAAAATATACACTACATGTTTCTATCATTATTCTTTCCTTCTCTTTTATTTATTTATTTTTTCTGTCAAATCTTTTCTGCAATTCCATTTGATGTTACACTAAATAATCCTTTGGTGCTTCAAGATAAGATTGGAAGGAATCCTCGACTAAAATAATATCAACCAAAATTAAACAAAGTAAACTAACATATATAAACAAATGTTAATATGAAGATTTTTATATGAAATGAGTCTGGAATTCGAGCTTGAACACTGCGCCACGGGTAGGTGGAAACGTTGATTAAAATGACAAATCAGACTTCATATAAAATAAATCTGCTGATGATTTTTTCAAAATATGTTCAAACATGTGAAGCAAGCACACGTATTGATTCAGGAACACAATTAATGATGTCACAAATGTAAAGGAGAAACTAGTAAGATAAATTGTTTATCATTATATTAAAAGTTATGTTTTTTACTGAGAGGCAACACTTTTTATTTAAAGATTAAAATACTTTTTTTGTCCTAATTTTCGTTAATGTTATCAATCTAAACAACTTTATCCAATTAGGACCTAATTGAATTAAATTGACAAAAATTAGGATCTATTTGGGCACCCTGCAAAAATTGGAACCTATTTGAAAAAGGTTGAGGAAAATTGGGACCAAAAAAGTATTTTAACCTTACTTAAAAATATAATAATCTAAACGCTACGATTTGATTGTGACCCGGTCCATTTAGCTTTTGTTATAAGACAATTAATGCTACCTGCAACAATCTTCCCCTTAGCCATTATCTTACTAGGAATCTCATTCTTAGATTGTGACTTGCTCATCTAACCTCCGTCACAGGACAATTGTACAATCCACAACAAAAATAAATATCAACGAAAATAATATATCTTAAAAAGTCTTGTATCATTTAAAATAATTAAAGAAACGAGTGTTTATATAATTGATTTGAAAGGATTTTAAATTTAAAATTTTCTTATATTCTTATATTAGAATGAGATTTGGATTAAATTCTTGTTTGGAAAAGGGTAAATTTTTTTATATAATGTTATTATCTAATAGTCATTAAACAAGTATTACTGTTTTTATCAAATTTTTGGAGTTTCCATGAAGCCTGGTTGTAGTCCAAACTTAAGTCTACAGTGGTGGTACAAGAAGCTGATATATGGTATCTAGGGAAGTGAAAAAGACAAGGGTGCAATTGGTAGATGGGTAGTGTGTATTGAAATGAAAGAAAGGTAATGGAATGGTGCGTACTATGAAATGTAGTGGATGGTGATTTGTCTCTTATGACAGAATTCACAGTACAATGAAAGACCTTGTTGTTGGTAGTGCAATATTAATGTGAAGCACTTTGTTGCTTCTGCTGCTATATATTCAAATGGAACAAGGCTTTGTCTCAACATTATTATTTTTTTTACAAATTTAAAGGGATATTGAGTCCCAGATGAATCTTTGTGTGCTGGGCCTGGAGGACCATGCATTTTACTATCATGTACCTTGTTCCCTGCTCAAGATTTTGTGGGATTTTGGTGTATTTCCAAAATGGGACAAAATAATTGTTCCTCCAATTGAAAAATGAGAAAAGGGTTTCGTTAGAACTTAGAAGTGACCTGCTTGGACTCTAGTTGTAGGTGTAGCAGCAGGATGATCAATCAAATGATGCTTTTCTTCTCGCATTGTCTTCATCTGAAATCCATCAACTGCTTAATCACAAACCAAATAAACCAATGGGTTGAGTAGATTTAATGTCACCGTTTTTACTATCATCCATGTCGCTTGTAAAAGATCCAAGTTTCTGTTTAAAAGTAGTGAAATTGGAGTATTTTATAGTTGGGTGGTTAAACACAAATTATCATTGAATAAGAGTTTTTGAAGAACTTTAATAATGACTTGGCTACCTCCTATAATAGATAATGGAGAGCAGGAGTTTAGATTAGATATGTGATTTATCTTTTATTTTTAGATAAGATTAGTTTATCTTTTACATAGCATTTTATGTTTTTTATTTTACATAGACTAAAATAAAAATGAATAGAAAATAGAAATAAAAAAAATAGAAAACTGAAATAAGTAGAAATTAATTACACAATACTAGTTCGCAAATTGGCATGGTGCAGGATAACCTCTTGTCCATATTTTCTATTTACTGAAATTTGTATCCCTTGGTGTTATAAATTTGCTTGATATTGTATTTTAATTTATTGTTTTTGAATTTGTTACCGTAATAAACTAGTATATTGCTGGATTTTTGTAATTACATTTTCTTGCAGTTTTTATTCCTTAAAATTAGGTGAATTTGCTCATGAATCAAATGACTTGTCAATGGGCAATTTAATTAGATCAGATTACATACCATTTAGCGCACCAAAAAGTGAAAGAATCGTGCTGGAATCTAAAAAATAAAATAAATAATGAAATCTACCGGATAAAATCAAAGGAATCCTTCAAAGGTGACAAATAAAAAGTTATTACTTTCAAATTTATTAGCCTGATAAGCTATACTCTCTACAAACACATACTGTTCATTGCAGGTACATTGAGGAACAGAAAAATGAACATCGCCCGTTTAATACGATTGCAAAGTGGATGATCACAATTACAATAATGGGGTGTTGCTTCCTACACCCATACAATTTTCTTTATTCACCGCATCAAAACAACTACAGTGTTAGGGTGCAGTAAGAAAAATGAGATGGTGCAGGAAGTCATTTCCACAATAATGATATTCAAAAGCCCAATAACTTGGAATTTTGCAAAATGGACTCTCCGCAGAAAGCAGAAAGCAGAAAGCAGAGAAAGAGATTGGGTGTGGCCTGAACACGTCAAAATCTCGAAGGGAAAGCGTAGGTTTACAATATAAACGAGGTCTGCAATTACTGAAATAGACCAATATACATTGTTTGAATTCATCTTAGTTTGATAATATTGATTACATTGACGTCATCCCAATGAATAAAGGGGGAGATGAATGGGAAAATAGAAGAAAAATGAGGGAAGTACACGGATTATACAAACCTATCAACATATTACAACAATATCTAAAGTAACCAAAAATGACGAAGGCTTAACTTCTGTTCAACCCTGTCACTTGGTAATCTAAATTATTATGAACTCAAATGTCAGCTGTGAACCATGATTCACGCAGCAGACATCTAAAGTGGTAAATGGTTTATGATTCTACTAAATCTAGCTGAATGCGAGAACCTTCTTCCCTGTAATTCCAGTGCCAGCTTCCACTCTCCATCATATCTTGATCAATTGGATCTAACTGGATTGCTAAACCTGAAATGCAATTATGAACGTAAATCGGTAAAACATTGTATGACTAGGACAGAACAGATAATTTGACTAAGGATAACAACAGTAATATTCTCAAAATAATCATGATAACAGCATATATTACTTCAGGCAACCAAAGCAATAAGGAAAGGAACCAAGCAAAATAAATTTCTGAAGTTGAATAGACCTGGGTTTCCCGGCTTGATTTTCAGTATGTGGCCATCTGGAACTTCGAACACGTGATTTCCCTATATCAGTTAAATAACAGAAGAATAAGGTATTAGTTTATAGGTATCAAATATCCACCAGAATTAACGAAAGAGTAATTTTATTTTACTAATTTTTAGGCTATATGACAACAGTAATTGAAGGCTTTTTTATGAGGCTCTGGTTCTTTTAGACATTCAAATACAAATGACTACAGGGTCAGCTTAATAGTTAAGAAGCAGTGACTCAATAAATTCTAAATTTGAAATGAATCCTTTATGCCGGTGATTAGAAAAAGTGTCCCAAGCTAATATTGTTAGGAACAATGTGGGTTGGGTATCCATGAAGGGAATAAATCCTGTTTTGTCAAGCAATTCGAAGGCCGTTATGGGTATCCTATCCTACCATGCACATCCACATTCACACCAAGGCAAATTGGTTTGGATTCGATGAAAGCTCTAACTTACAGAGTATGAGAAATCATGGGCTCAAATCCAAGGAGTAAGCTCTATTGTAAGCGAGACTTTTTGCAACAAAGTTTTTAGAGAGAATAAAATCCACATTTAAACGTTAACCTGTAAGACAACATCAGTAGCCTCAAATTCAGCATTTCCATGAAGTATGATTTGCAGCCCCTCAGATCGCTGCACATCATGTTTCCAGTATATGTTTCGACCACAGTTCCAATCAATTCCCTTGTTAAACACCTTGACATTTTGCAACTTACATTTTCCACACCTGGCATGATAATAAGACAAATGTGTATAATAATGCTAAATGCTTGCGATCTAAAGTAATGTTATGCCTTAGATCTTGGGATCTTCAGGTACGATGAGGTCGATAAAGAATCACAATAGTTCTTACTAATACAGAAAGAACAATACCTTTGGCCATAATGTAGTATGGATTCACCGCTCTCATTATTCTTCATTGAGCCCATAACATTCTCAGCTATTATGATCAGGCTTCCGTTGAGCTGGAGTAAAGAGACAAATCACAAATATCAGCCCAATATCTTAGAACTTCACGCCACATAAGTCAACCAAATCTATTTGCTTAATACCTGTACATTCCTCCAAAAAAACTCTGCAACCTCTATTTGTAACTCAGAGCCCTCCGATATGGAACCACCATAAAACTGATCACAAAAAAGAATAACAAAATAATCGAAACCTTCATATGTAAATGATGATCAACACAATTCACCGTTGTAAAGCCGTAGAACTGTCATGTTTCAAGCAAATTGGATTGAAGAAAGGGTTACAGCTAAACAATACGAAGAAAAAATTGTGTAAAAAGGTTATGATCAGGTCTTGTCATGTGTTAAGAACACTATGGTGGAGAGGAGACTGAAAAAATGACCTATTTAAGGGAAAACTTGAGACCAATATGTTTAGAACACAGCCATTTACTGATAGAATTCAATTAAACTTCATACTTTAAAATTTATACAAACAATATAACATAAAATTGACAATTATTGATGAACGAATGCTGAAAATAACATAATAATACAGGGTTACCTTTTGCTTAGTGACTTCCCAAAGAGGACCAAGAGCAGGATGCAGAAGGATGAGAAATGGTGGTCCTGAATCCACATAGTTCTCATTAGCTTCAATCTGCATGAGAGAACAAACATAACAATATAATTGTACGTACCTAGAAAAGACAGTCATCCTCCCTTTACAAGCTTACATGTATTACCAAATGACAAAATAAAAAGGTTTTGCAGTAGCATACTAGTATAATATGAAATTGTACTTGACCAAACTAAATGAAAATGAATCAAAAATCATAAAACACGCTAGTATGCATATATATACCTCAGGAAGTCTTATATCACACTGTGAAAGAAGATCGTGAGCATTTCGTAAGATATCCAGAAGAGCCCCATCAGGTGTCTGCATAAAAATGCAAAACATATTATAGATATTTAAGAGCAACCATCATTACAACTCCAACACATAAACTGTAGGTTTGTCCAGGTAAAAATATACGAGGAACATAAAGATAATCCTATCCACTCAAATAACCTGTAATTTAGTTCATAAGCTTTCACTATTGTTCAAAACACGTAAGATATTCAGGTAATACCAACTGCTAAGTGAAGCCAAGCACTATCCAAGTATATAAAGAAATATTACGAACAGACCTCATAAGGAAGAGATTACAAGAATGCAAGGACTGTCAAAAACTTTAAATGGAATCAACATAATGGAATATCACATGAAATTTGTTTACTCAACACAATCTAGACAAAAAAATGATATTTCACCAATGCAGTAAATCGAACCTGGTGTAAAGACTTGTCTCCATGCCTTCTTTTTTTCTTGGCGGAGGAGGTAACTCTCCTTCTTTTATTATATACAATAAAAGTATCTAGCTCATCTGCTCACAAGTAAGAGTTTTGTTAAGCTCAACTAAATGGGAATTGAAGTATATGGTTTGTCAGATCAGACAAGCACGCGCAAGACGTACCTTCCACATCATTATAACATCTAGATGAGTACGAACTGAAATAATTGTCAGCAATATTTTGCATTGTGCACTCAAGTCTACCACCAGAGACGCTAGTGAATGGAAAGGGGGAAGAGTAAGTAGTAAATGGAACAAAAGAATCCGCAATATGCACAGCGTGAAAATATTTAATCACAAGGAAAATTAAGGTCAAATTACTTATTTGGTCTCTGAACTATCTGGAAATTTTCAAGCAGGTAAAACTTAAAAAAAAAAAAATAAATATGG
>Ga0209589_1005387_pt1 | contig 21709 bp, 6 predicted proteins | sample CowpeawhiteBW_FD_187525 | JGI IMG/M metagenome (GOLD analysis project Ga0209589, IMG submission 187525) | Root nodule microbial communities of legume samples collected from California USA - Cow pea white BW (SPAdes) (version 2) | ecosystem: Host-associated > Plants > Roots > Nodule | place: USA... | reverse complement strand
TTTAATATTTTATTCAAAAATAAACTACAATATAAATTGGTAGTGATTTTTTATTTGTTTGTTTTTCAAGAATCAATCGGAGAAAGGGGACTTGTTGATCTAAGCACTAATTATGGTTAAATATTTATTTTTTAAAATATTTTTGTAAATACCCGCGGATACCTGTGGATACTCACGGATATGAAAAAAATATACGGGTACCTGCATAACGGATACCCGACGGATATGGGTACGGGTACGGGGCAAATATTTATCCAGCGGGTAGGATACGGGAGAGCTACTACTCGTACCCTACCCGCCCTGTTGACATCCCTATCCATAATATCATCATACATTCTTTCTTAAAGAAAATTTGATCTCAAATTTTAACTATTTATTACCTACAAAGAAACATACAAGCATAAGTTATAAAAAGAACTCAAATCTAAAATAATTCAAAAAAAAATCTATCTAAATTAAGAGTTGGACTTGTAAGAGTATCTTATTATTAATGTGTTTGGAGATCTTCCTTCATAATCAAAGACGTATCAAACAATTCCAAAAAAAGGTTTCTATTTACAAAGATACAAAGAAGAGAATCTTAACAAACAGCAAAAGTAAAAGAGTGTCTCTGAACGCTATACAAGTTTTATTAAATGAAAAACAAAAAGGCATTATTGTAGGAGTACTTGTTAAAACATTTGGAGCCTTTAGGAACTTGTTTTAACCATTGAAATTAACTTTCTTATATGCTTGTGTTCCTTTCTGTGATCATACATTTTGTTGTTCACCTTTATTCTTCAAATAATTGCATTAACGTATTCTAGCAAAGTCAAGCCCATATCTCCACTAAAAGTCAGAAAAACAATAATTAGCACAAGTAATAGAAAAATAAGATGAATGTCCTTAAGTTATGCACTATCACTCAAATTCCTCTTTAGTTCTTAAGAAGAACTTTCAATCAAAATATAAAAAAATTTACATTCAAAATAAAAGATGTAGTAAATGCAAGTCCAACTTAGGAAAACAAGAAAATTAAAACTCCAAATTAAAACAAAAAGAAAATTAAAGAGAAGTCAGGAAGCACAAAAATCAAGGAATAGGCTAAACCAAAAGAATAAAAAATATAACAACTCTAAAAATATGGCAAAGAAACAAACACTAAGAAAATATTAATCTAAACTATGTATTTAAAATTCCCACTTGAAATATAAAAAAAAGTAAGTTTAAAAATTAGAAAAATTCAATCTCTAACAAACAAAAATGTTCCTAACAATTCAACTCAATACTATGTCTCCATATAAGAATTAGAGAAAATAAAAAACTCACAAGAAAATTACAAACAAAAGAGACTCAAATCAAAGTTTAAAAAAAAGTAGGTTGTTTACTAGCATAGTGCAATTTTATTTGGATATTACAAAAATAGTGTAGGTTCTGAAAAAAATTTCATCCTAACAAGTCATGAAAAGTTGGAACGACTTTATTATAAAGAAGTCATGTTATTCAAATACGATTTCACTTAAATTGGATTGAAATCGTGCCAAAACAACAAGACTTTCTTGTAGAAGATAGAGTTGTCAGACGACTTAAATTAAAATTTGATTACCTATTTAAGCAAAGTTGTGTCATTATGGGAGACTTCAATGATGGTTATGAAATGAAGAAGTTGTGTCATTATAGTGAGACTTCATTAATGCTTATGAAATGAAGAAGTCGTATCATTATGGAGAGACAAAAGTGATGGTTACGAAATGATGATGTGCCATTATGGTGAGACTTTGGTGATGTTTATCAAATGAAGAAGTCATGTCGTTATAGAGAGAGTTCATTCATTTTCCCATTATGATTTGATTTAGAAATTAAATTCTATTTTGGAATCCCTTATTATAAAATAGATTGGATTTAAATTGATTAGAAATTCAGTACTATGTTTGGACATGTTTGGACTTCATTGAAATTGATTTCATTACGTTTTATTATTGGCCACTTAATATGAAAAAAAAAATGTTTGAAGGAGTATTCAATAGTGTCATGAAATCACATTTTAAAACTCCCACGTCAAAGAAACTTAACATTTATTTGCTTAACCTTTCCTTCTCTGATTCGATTTTGCACGCATAGGAAACTAACAAAGATACTATCCGATTTTGTAGACAAAAATAAATCCTTTTTTGAATGTTAATATTTTGTAGCAAAATCTTATTGCTAGATGTAAAAAGCATTAAAAATCCATCAGTTATCAAATCTACATGGTACTTTTTATGTATATCTCAATATATTTTCACTTGTTCCTTCAGCTATTTACATGGGATATAGTGAACAAGAACCTGTCGCTAAAACATGGGAAGCAGTCCAAATTCCCAATTCCTACATCATTGATTGTGGTGCCTCTGCTGGTCACTTCAACCATATATACATATCCTCTTGAATTAGTCAAGACTCAATTAACCATCCATGTATATGCATCAAAAGGATTAAAAAATGTTTGTTTTCTTTTCCATATAAGAGTCTCAGCATCCTATCAAAAAATGAAAGGAAAAAGTTAAACTTGATTAGTGTTTTGCAAAGAGATGTTTATGATGATCTGATTCATGTGTTCTTGAAAATAATTCGAGAAGAGGGTCCTGCAAAACTTTACAATATGCTTGCCTCTGGTCTTATAGGAGTTGTTCCTTTCATATATATCACTGAAGTCTCCCCATAGTGGAATGACTTCTTAATTTCATAGCACCACTGAAGTCTCTCCACAACGACACAACTTCTTCATTTCATAACCATCACTAAAGTCTCTCCATAATGATACGACTTCTTCCTTTTGTAACCATCACTGACATTTTCCCGTATAATGGCACAACTTTGCTTAAACACTTAATTAAGTTTTAATCAAATTCGTCTGATCATTTGATGACTTCATCTTATACATGAAAGTCTCCTTGTTTTGACATGACTTCAACTCATTTTAAGTGAAGTCATGTTTGCCTAACACAGAGTTGTTTATAATGAAGTCGTCTCAACTTTTCGCGACTTGCCTAGTATAAAACTATTTTCAGAATCTACATCAATTTTGTAATATCCAAAACAAGTGTATCGGTACGTAGTAGTATCAACAAGTGTCGTATCCACAAGGATTTAGCAAGTATATTGGTATTTTTTGATTTTTGAGTTTTTGGTTGATAAAGAGTGTAAGTAAAAAAATAGTAGTTATTAGATAGATTGAGTGGAGTAGGGGCTATGAATTGATTTCATCTCATCTTCTTCTACTACACCACTACCATCTTGTTTACTTGCTTTGCAAAACATTCAATGTCCTAGGAGTACTCTTTCTATGTAGATCTAGGATCATGTTTGATACACTAAAACCTAAGGACTCCAAACCCTAGTATGATCTCTCAAGTCGTAGCAGAATGAGTCCTTGCTTTAATGTGCAAGACTTTCTCCTCTAGCATCCATTATGGTATGCCATGAAGCATCCAGTACATGTATGATGATTTGATTGGACCACAGTTTGAGATCGTTTCCTCAACACAAAATCCAAACCAGTTAAACAGATGAGTGATTAAGTCATCATTAAGCATAAATCAAACCACAAACAATAGAATGAAAGCAAAGCTAAATACCCAAGAAGTAGAAGTGAATAGAATCAGAATTGATTATATCAAACTTGGACATTAGAGAGCTCAGCTACTCATAGAATATTACAATGCAATTTCAACAGCATCTACACATAAGATCTACACTAAGAGCACCTCCCTCGTGCCTTACACACCCTATTTTGTCCTAATACTACATTGTGGAGCCTCCACTCAATGCTTGAAATGAAGACCCAAGATCTTTATTTATAGGAATTTTTGGGCAGTGCTTAGCCCGACTTTTGGCACTTAGCCACGCGTCGCCTTAAGTGCTTGAGCACATTCTTTTGTGGCTTAGCTATGCACCGCCTTAAGTGTTGAGCACATTTTCTTATGGCTCAGCCATGCACCACCTTAAGTGTTGAGCACCATTTTGTTGTAGCTCAACTCCAAAAGTCATATTCTGGATTCTTCCTTGACCGCCTTACTAGAGCTCAGCCGTGAATTTGGGGCTCAACTGCATCATTTTTAATTTTTTGAGGAATTGTTGCAAGATCATAAAAATTCATCAATTTCTTTTTTGTTTCTTCTTTTTAGCACCTCATTCTATAATTATAAGCTAAAATAGGTTGTTTACTTACAAAATATGGTCAATTAAAGCATGATAAGTGTCATGTTTATATGGAAACTTTACGCATTCTAGACACTTATCACAACACCCCACTTTAGCTCTTTGTTTGTCCCCAAACAAAGCAAAGCAGAATCATTTTGTACAGAATGGGGAAAAATAATTTTTGGGTTAGTTGGCCCAAGAACTGATATCAAATCTCAAGGCATTGCTCATAGTTCTAAATGGTGTCCATTTAAACTATCAAAATACAAGTGCAAAAATCATTACATAGTTTTGAACACAATTTCTCTCATAAAAATTCTCATTCAAGTCCAAGAGATTTTCCTCCCCAATTGAGTGTTTCACTATCAAAATACAAGCTTCTACTTAGTTTTGTGTTTTTGTTTCCAATCACTATGTACACACAATTAGCATGGATCACTAAGTTCTTTGAAGGGTTATAATGTGACTAGGCTATCAAGAAATTATGGTTTTTCAGGATAAACAAAACCTAGTGATAAAGGAATTTTAACAGTATGCACATGACATGAGTTTCTTTCTTTCTTTTCTAACCTTGTTTGGCATTTTTCATTTCTCCCTTCAAGGTGTATCTTTTTCACTCAACCATTTGGGCTGCATTAATCTGTTTTCAAACTCTTCTTGATAACACTTGGACTTTTCTTTCTTTTTTGTTCCATTGCAACTCCCAATTTGCTTTTTTATAACACACACATACTATTCTATCTCCCTCATCAGTAAGGAAGGTAGGATTTTCACAATTTCAGGCTTAGGGTGAGTGTATGCAAAGATAAGGTTCAAAAAACACAATTCAGTTTATGTTGGGTTAGCTGTTTTGGCTCTAGGCTAAAAATATTCAACAAAGAACATGCCTTGATCCTTTCCTTGCTTCTTATGCTTAATAGAAATAAAAACTTAACACAAAACAAGTGAAATTACTCAAAAAAGATGCCTCACTCATCTCACCTTTGGTGTTTGGCTCTCTCCTCTTACTAGGTGGGTTCTCTCTTTGTGTCAAACTGTGAACTCAATTTTCAATGCATCTTGAAACTTCAAGCACTGGGACTTACCATTTTTCCTGATTTTGTAACTCCTTGAGTCTTTTGAAGATCAAAAAGGTTTTTCTCCCAGTTCTTGTTTCAACCAAAAGTCAAGAAGAATTTTATGTCAATTTCTCAAAAGATATTAACTGCCCAAAATGTTTACTTTTATACTTATACGATAAATAAAAGCAAAACATAAAAAATAAAATAAAACTAAAATTAAAGACATAAATTTAAATGTGCAAGAATTAAAAAGAACTTGATTAGCCAACTTCAGTATTGGAAATTTGGCATTTTCGTTCAAATCCTTGACTTGTTTAGCCAACTTCAGTACTGACTAGTTGATTAGTCAAGGATTCAAAGCCCTTTATTCTAGTTCCCTTTGTTGCACGCAACGTTCATTGAATGTTTCAAGCTAAGATTAGGGATCATCATGATCTTTTCTTGAAATAGATGTGAAGAATAAGGTTAAGAAATGCAAGTTTAGTTTCTACTCCTTTTGTAGTAGGCGGAATGACATATCTTGAAACATTTTTAGGTTTCAGGTGCATTGCACAATCTCGTTAAAGCACAGGGTCCACCTCAAAAGCCTCAAATGATGATTCTTCCATGTCCTTTATCTGTTTGATCAGTCATCTCACTTGTTCAATAAGAGCTTTCTTTTAATCTTTCTCAGCCTTGTTCTTACTTTTGCTTTTAATTTGTTCAAAGATCATATTATCTGCAGAGTAAAACAAAATAAAAGAAATTCTTTCTTTTTTAAGTTTGAAACGTTTCAAATAAGTGGGGATCAGAATTCACAACCCCTGAATATTTTTCGCTCAGCACCAAAATTGGCGCTCAACGTTGAGACCCTTGGAGCTTCTTGGAATTGGTTTTTCAGGTGGCACTCAGCTGCATAAGGTGGTGCTCAGCCACAAAGCGGAAACCCAGAATTGTTCTTCAACTTTTTAGAGGATTGATGACTTCTCCTCTGTGAGATCTATTTCCAATAGCCTAAAACACAAGATTTCAAACAAGACAAGGGGATATATATATATATATATATATATATATCTAGAACTTACCTCTTGCTTAAGATTTGTGTGAAAGGCAAATAGAAAATGAAAACCAAGACTTTAAAAAATGTAAAAATGAAACTATACAACTATACAAACTCAATATTTACGAAATATATACATATTTACAAAAAGAATGGTTAGATCTACCAAATACTTGAATTAAACCCCCAACAACGACACCAAAAACTTGACTATTTTTCACAACTATTTCCCAGTAACTGTACTGGTACGTAGTAGTATCAACAAGTGTCGTATCCACAAGGATTTAACAAGTATATTGGTATTTTGATTTTTGGGTTTTTAGTTGATAGAGAGTGCAAGTAAATAAAAATAGTAGTTATTAGATAGATTGAGTGGAGTAGGGGCTATGAATTGATTTCATTTCATCTTCTTCTACTACACCACTACCATCTCGTTTACTTACTTTGCAAATCATTCAATGTCCTAGGAGTACTCTTTCTATGTAGATCTAGGATCATCTCTGATACATTAGAACCTAAGGACTCCAAACCCTAGTATGATCTCTCAAGTCGTAGCAGAATGAGTCCTTGCTTTAATGTGAAAGACTTTCTCCTCTAGCATCCATTCTGGTATGCCATGAAGCATCTAGTACATGTATGATGATTTGATTGGACCACAGTTTGAGATCGGTTTCTCAACTCAAAATCCAAACCAGTTTGAGAAATTGCTACAAAATCATAAAAAATTCATCAATTTCTTATTTTTCTTCTTTTTAGCACCTCATTTTGTAATTATAAGCTAAAATAGGTTGTTTACTTACAAAATATGATCAATTAAAGCATGATAAGTGTCATGTTTATATGGAAACTTTACGCATTCTAGATACTTATTAGGTACATTCATCACTTCCAATTTAAACGAAGAAAAACCTTGACAGTAAAAGATGATATGAGAAGATGGAAAAGAAGAACAATAGAAGGAAGCCACCAAACACAAGTTCATATTTTACTTCCTTCACTTCTACAACTTCTTCATTAACCCCTCAAAGTTTTAAAATGGTCATTTTATCTCCGTGTGAAACTACTTTTGGAATATATTTTTTGGAAACTTTAAAAAATAAGCTTTTTAGAATTTTCAGAATAAAATTTTCAAAAAAAAATTTTTGAAGTAAAATTTTCAAAACAATTTTAAAAAACAAAACATATTGAATGTATTCCAGAATAAAATTTCAATAATATGATTTTCATTATAAATGTAAAACCCTAGCAAATGGTATTTTAGAAGTGATAGTGATTTAAAAATAGCAGGACTCGATTTTTTAATATTAAAAGGTTTTAGTTTAAATAGTTTTGTTATAAATGAGTTTCATTATTTTAAAACACATCATCTCTTTAGAAATTACTTTTCTAGAGTTTTCTGACTTATCTTTTGGAGTTCTCGTTCTTTATTCGCTTGATTGAAGATTTGAGATTGTAGAAGTGCTCCTCGTGACGAGCTCTTCAATTCTGACCGATCAGTTTCTCCATTCGTGTAAGTTAAGTTTCAATCATTTTTCCTTTGTCTTCTTCTAGTTTTTGTTGAATGTCAAGCTTTTCTACTTGCATGTTTCCTTATAATCTTCTATATCAATCTCTCTTGATCAGTGATCATAATAGTAGGTCCTCATCATTCTTGTGATGTTTTTATGTGTAGATAGAGCATCATGTGTACTTGGACGTAGTTTGGTGTTACAAGACTTGTTTGGGTTGTATTTTACAAGTATGGGAAGCTAGGTTTCTATTGAATTTTGGTGTGAACTGGTCATCTTGGTAGTTAATTGTGATGTGGTGTGTTGGATTGATAAGTTGTACGTTGAACTGTTTGATATTTTATTTGTGTTTGGTGTTAACTGTTTGATAATTTTGATCTTGTATTTTAATTCGCCAGGTGCCACTTTGGGACTGTTGGGGGCTAGAAGTCAGTGGGTTTCATTGGCTAAGCATTAGGCGCCACTTTTCTAGCGTCGGCGCCACCCTGTTTTTCTTGTTTGCATTCTCTTGGTAAAATGAGGGTTCACACTTCATTAACCGTGAGATCGAGCTAAAATTTTAACAATTGATTCTTGACACGTGATTATTCACTTTGACTGGTGGGATCTTTGTTTTGAAGTTTGTGATTAGATAATGATTTTCACCATTTTGATATACTTTGTGTATGTATATATATGAGATTGTAATTGAATGTGATGAATTAAAATTATACGAGAATATGATGAATGAGCTATGTATGATTGTTCGCTATGAGAAACTTTGTGTGAAATCATGTTTTATAGAGAAGTGATGAGGTTATAAGTATAAAAGTGAATTAGTGGAATGAAATGGTTAAAGTTGAATTGCATCCTTGTTTGAATCTTGGCTTCTGAGGATAAAGTGAAGCCCTCACTAGTAGATTGTTATGCATTGCCTAAGGATATGTGTTGTTCATAAGTTATCCTATATACTCCACTAGGTTTACAAACTTATATAGAGTGTTGTGGCCTAGGTGGTGAGAGTTGAAGGAGGTTCTTATAGTGGAATTAGGAATGGGACCACTAATTTGGCGATGCCATAAGTAACTTACCATGTCCATAGGAAATTGATTCATATTTGTTAGGTCAAGTGGATCTAGGGCCCTTATCGTAATCTACTTTTATGATAGGTGCAAAACTTATATCTAAGTCAATGTATAGATCTGAATAATTGAGTCTAGAGAATTTGTAATTGTATGTTTGGTATTTTGTTATGAATATTTAAAATATGTTATATGATTATTTCTTTTATAAACTAGCTTACCCTCTTTTGTTTGTTGTTTGTATGTGTTGTGTTCTTCTTTTACAATGATCGCCTTATTAGTGTGAGCAAATGGAAATACAAGTGTAGAGGCACCTCTTGATGTTGAGAAGTCAATTGTTTGAGCGATGAGCGACTTTAGATCATGTTAGGTATAATATTGTAATAGGATCCTAGTATAGTAGCTTGAGAATGTATATAAGTGATATTACTATAGTCTTATCTCGTAAGACTATACTAATTTACGATATACATTGGTTTATCTGTCTTCTAAATATTCTTAATGAAATGTTTTATTTTAGTAGTATTAATGTTACAATAAACTTTGTGATATCTTTTTGAAACAACTTTTTCAAAATAATTTTACATGAAATGTGTTTTGGAAAGAATTTTTCAAAATACATGAAGTACATTTTTTGAAACCATTTTTTTCTGCATTTTTTTTCTTTCATTGCAACATTCATGTGGTCTTTTTCTTCTATAGTAATAATGGACATAGTGAAGGTAACAGTGTAACACCAACAATAACGGATGTGATATAATAATGCAAATATTTAAATATTTCACTTTGTAGTTAGTATTTGTGGGGTTGCAGGAAGCAATAACCCAAAAGTTTTTTTCTGTCCCCAAAAGGATGTTTAAGTCAAACCGTAAATCCACCATGAAAATAAAAGTTATACTGTATGGACCAATCGGCTGACCGCCGACCAGTTGAGATCACTTCCAAAAAGATTTCCCAAGGAAGTGTGACACGACTCTCCCCTTCTGTCATTTGCCAATTATCCTCGTTACTACATCGGTTGGTCAATCACCGGCCTGTTGAGATCTAAGTGCCAGCGAATCATTTTCAAGTTCAAGTTGCGATGCTCGACATATAACACTACGATGTGATTATCACTCCGGAGATTATGAAGATATGTGTGGCATCGGCCAGCCATTGGTCACTCTCAACACATCACTACGATGTGGCGAGCACTTCGGAGATTATGAAGACATATGCGTCATCAACCTGTCATCAGTCGATTTCCCCTTGCATTGTCAGTACACTAATACAAAAAAGGCTTTTAACGTCGGATATTTTCAGTCTTTGACGTTTGCCCAAACACCGACGTCGTGTTGGGTGACGTCAAAATTGACGTCGGAAAGCAGAGCAGACGTTAATTAACGTCGGGGCCAGGAGAGTCAAACGTCAAATAACGTCTGTCAAGGTTCTACCAAACGTCAAACAATGCTGTTTTTTTTAAGTTTTGTTATTTTTACAACATTCCCACACCTGAAAATCAGAAAAATTCCATAATAGTTTCTAAAAGCTTTTCTTAAAAGTATTAACTTCCATATTCCATAACTACTAGTTAATCAATAACTAGAAAAAGCCATTGAATCAAATGCCTTGTAGTTTAAAAAAAAATTAGTATAACAATATTGCATAGCTATGATAGTTTATACTACATAAATTTGTTAGGTATTTGTTATCCTCATGCCATCAGCTTAATCTTATGTCGAGAGAAGAAAATAACTCTAATAGATTACAAGAGATGTCTCATAACAAAATCAGACCAAAGAGAAACAAAAGACATGAAAAAGAACATTACCTTAGTTACTTGCTGGTTTTGAGGTCCTTGATTTAACCTTACCTCACTCACCCATCTTAATAGAGAACTAAAGATCAAGGAGTGACCACCTAAATATTACTCCAAGGCAACTTAGAGGTCAGTTTAAAGAAATGTAAACACTTCAACATCATTCGTAAAAAAGAAAAAATACTAAGAACTCTCATGTAAGGAAAACATAAACTTTATAGTTCATGGAATGAGTCATCCTTCATTATTCACTCCACCTTAAATTCATTATGACTCATTTTCGTATGGAGTTCACAACATTGATCACCACATCACGCTCATTTACCCTCCAAATTAGATACGTAGGTTATCAATTCAATTTCAATTTCAATTTCAAACGACATGCATAATTAAAAGTCTAAAAGGAGGCAATCCACATGAGAGTGTCTGGTACACTCCTTATAATCATACACATATAAAAAGAATTACCTGCAGTATGCATCATGCCATTGTAATCACAATTAACGCTCAATTTAGTAATAACCTTAAATTTAGAAATGGAAAACTAACCCCTTCTAGCAAAATGAAAGACGGACTTGGAGAGGGTGGCTTTAAGGTCTCCGCACGTTGTTAGCCAAATGGGATGAAGAGCAAGTGGGACGAATCTCAAAATGCTGCAAATGGGGATGAAAACGCAAAATATTCAGTTCAAAATGCCTAAAATCAATTCATAATCAAATCCCAACAAGTTTGGTGGTGAAAAACGTTCGAAACTCACCTAGAGGAGGTCGAAATGGTGGTCGTCGGTGGAAAAATGCTCGCGGAAACAGTGCAACAGTGTAGGGTTTCTGCGTTTCGCGTAGAGATAAGTAAAACTTAACGTCGGTGGTGAAGGAGTTTGACGTTAAGTGACGTCGGGGGAACAACAGTCTAACGTCCTTTTCTAAATAATGTCGGGGTTTTTTGGGCAGACGTTAAATTACGTCTGATCTGGAACGGACAGACGTTAAAAAAGTTCGATAATTTACAAAAATGTCACCGGTCATTTTTAACGTTGGACTTTTTTTGGGCAGACGTTATAGGGGTGACGTTATAACGCTTTTTTGTGTTAGTGGTAGGTAAACCCTCAGGATTTCACCCAAGTTCCCCCTAATGTCATGAAGGTTCAACATTGTCCGACAAGCATGACCGAATGACTTCATAGTAAATTAGATGGCTTTATAATTATTGTAAACAGGTCAGTAATCAGGTTTAAAAAAACTATTGGGCCACAATTAGGTCAACCCTAATCACAGACCCATGTAGAAAACTATAAATATAGGTTAAAGGTATGTTTGTTGGGACTTTTTTCTTTCACATTTATTACATCATTCAATTGTTATTGCCAATCGAACTATTGTTGACTTAAGCATCAGAGTCTCATTACCAGATACATCAATTGGCGGGACAACCTAACGAGCGAAAGGAGGACCCAACAAACGATTGAAGTGAAGAGTTAAAGATGAAAGAATTATTTTAGTAAACGCTTAGTCCCTACAACAACAAAAAAATTAATAAAAATATCAATGTATAATTTTAGGTAGGTTCTTTGGAAACTAAGATAAAGGTCTACATAAAATCAATAAAAGGAGTCGTTATATTTAAAGGAGTGAAAAAATTGATTCATGACGATGAAGTCATTCTTTTATAAATGATAAAAGAAACTAAATTTACACTTTTATTACGTATTTTTAAAAATTTTGATAAATGAACCAAAATTATTTTATTTGTTGTCAGTCTATAAATTAAGCATGACTGGATATATTAATGCATTATACTTAATATATTAAATAATGTTTTAAAATTACTTATGTTTTACCATTTAATTTTGTTATCAGATGAATTATTTTAAGTTATTTCTTAATTATTAATAAATATATTTTCTTTCCATCATAGTTCCGTGACACTTGATTTACAAACTAGATAAAAATGCTACAAAATACAAATCAGATTATATGACTTTTACTTTTAATGAAAAAATTAAATTAGTTACTTCAATAATTAATAATACAATAATGATCATAAAGGTTTCTAAAAGTCATAATGGCTCAATTTTAATATTACGGTTTCTTGTTCTTTTAGTTCGGTTAACAATAATGATAATAATAAGTTATAGACACATCTTATTTATAAAACATTTTATGCCAAAATAAATTTAGTCAACAAAAAAAAAAATATTTTTTATATAATAATAATATATATATATATATATATATATATATATATATATATTACATATACTGTTATTTTCATAAAATAAATATTAAAATTTAAAATTATAAAACCCTATAAGAAAACATAAAATTAGCTTTTAAATATTAGTGCTCACCAAACTACAATAACATGATATAAATGATTGATTTTAAATAAATAAAAAGGTAAAATCATTTTTATTTTTTTAATAAATAAATATTTGTTTTAATATTGAATTAGTATCAGTTTAGCTAAGGTCAGAATCCGCTTAATGTTGATTATGGATGCTAATAGAGTCCGCATAACCAAATCTAATAGAGTCCATTTAACGTTGGATGTTAATAGAGTCGACTTAGAAATTAATTTTCTTTTTAAAAATTTAAAAGATAAACATATAATTATTTTGAACTCTATTTAATGAATATTTGTATTAATATCAAATTAGTGTCTAACTAAAATATATTTTAGAAAATAATAAGGTTAGTTTTGTCTAAGATTAATCTTATTTATTTTTAATATTTATATTTATTTAAATTACTGTCACTTAAGTCAGTGTTAAATTATATGTTATAAATCTATGTGTATTTGTGATAACAAATATGAACTATAGATTATTTTGATTTAATAGGTCTTTTCGTTCCGATATTTGTGAGGTTTATTTAATATGATCCCTCAAATTATTTTTCTCAATTTAGTCCCCAGTATATTTTAAAAGAAGTGAATTTTAAAAGGAGTGAATGTGATCTCTTATTAAATTGGCACTAACATCTTTTAGAAGGTGACCACGTGTCAGTGATGTGGTTTTTTTAAGCCTGACAACAACTTCTCCTTCTTGAACCTTAAGCTATACTCCTAGAGTCCAAAGAAATGACTCAACTCCTCACCCACATAAACCTCCTCCTTCGGGGCCATGTTGCTTCATTCTTTGTCGTGGAAGCCGACATCCACTTCGAGGACATCTGTTACTTCTCCAAAACTGTGGTCGGGCGTTGCGGCGCCCCCATAGACCTTATTCACTGAGTGCTACATGCTCAAAGCATCCACTATCGTTTTGTTGGCCGAATCATCAATTTAATCATCGATTACAACAAAACCCCCGCCCTAGAACACACACACATGTGTCCCCTTAGTATATTATGGTTTCCGTCCTAATTCTACTCAGCCTTACGCATATATATATATATATATATATATATATATATATATATATATATATATATATATGCCTTTATATCCATAATAAATTATGGTCTTTGTCCAAGCTCTACTCAGCTCCACAGTTCTCTTCATTTCAACTTACCACAAAACATAAGACTTGGATCGAAGAGAATGGTAAACTTAATGCTTTTGTATGTTTCAAATAAATTTAGTTAAAGTTCTCCGTGATGGATTGATTCTAGGTATATGACTCATGTTTCTAATATGATGTAGAAATTTTTTTATCCAAACCATAAGGCCAAATGAAAAATTTGTCTTCGAGGGGAATAACATGAAAGCTCTAGTGGAAGCAATATGACTTATCGTTTAATCCATTTCACTCGACATCATATTGATTTATTGGGAAATCTTTATGTACCTGGTTTATCTATATTTTTTGTAATTGTTTGGCTTGTCATGTAATCCATTTGCATATTCAAGATATTTTTCGTCTTATCATAACCTTTATGCAATTATATTCAAAGGATGTATGTCAATTAAATATTTTGTATGTCTCACATTTAAATAAATTTTATTTATATAGGTGGTGAAGACTTTGAAGGAGATTCCTATAACTAGTCTTGGGATCGTGGACTCCGTTTCAGATACAGTCTAGTATTATATTTATATTTTTTTTAGGTGTTTATGAACAATGTGATAAATGGATCATTAAATGTTATGTATGTTCATGTTAGCATTTGCTTACCTTTTTTTGCTTATGGTTGTGTCTTCTTTTCCTTTGCGATGATTGTTGTTTTGGCTTGAGTAAGAGATGTTTGAGTAATAGCCAGGAGAAGATACGCTTCATGGTAATGCTTTTTTTCTTGGTTTAGTAGATGTACACGATATCGAATTATGTTCGTATAACTCATATAATATGATGGTTGTTTTTGTTAAAATGAAGATGTTTATGTAAGGCTTTGTAGGAATTTAATTGTAAAAATCTATGACTTACTATAATTATTTATATATATATATATATATATATATATATATATATATATATATATATATATATATATATATATATATATATTTTGAATCTCATCTCTATGGCGATGTATGTTGTATACAATCATGTAATGACATGAAATAATAATAACTGCTATTAATTTTTGTATTACATATTTAATTTGTTTTAATAATAATTATATTTGTATGTAAGTGATTATCAATTCTAAAAAACTCAATAGTATGAAGAAAATAAAAAGATTTTGTTTTCTGGGTTGTAAAATTTATCAGTCAAAATGGTTAAAGATGTATAAATTTTTATATTTTTAATTAAATTTATGTTCTTTAAATATTTTATTAACTATATACAGTGATTTTTATATTATTCCGTTATCATATTTATTTTCACGCAATAATACATACAAAATATTTTTAGTTAATTAATATATAACAACGATAGCTAAATTTTATTATTTTTTATTAAAAATATGTCAAATTGTTATACTCTCTACTTTCATGTCATAAGTAATAAAGCTGGAAGATGTAATCATCGTATCAATATCTTTTTAATTAAAGTAACAAAAGCTAATATGTTTTATTAGTCTTAATGTTATTTTATTTTAACAATAAAATTATATATTTTTTAATATGTAGAGATAAATAAATAATTAAAATAACAGTCACATAATCTAATTAATTAAAAAATTAAACAATAAAAAACAATTTAAACTTCTTAATGTATAAAATTCAATAAAAAATTTATAAAAATTTATAAAAAATTTATAAAAATTTATAAAAAATTTATAAAAATTTATAAAAAATTTAAAATTAATTATAAAATTATTAATATTGTTTTTTTTTTTGGAAAACTCACTTAAAAAACACAATACTATGGCATTTACAGGAGTTGAAATATCCGTAACTGTACTTGTCATCTTGAGTATTATATTACTTGGATATTCGGTTTTCTAACTTGTAATTCTTTTTTACTTCACACGTCTTTCTTATTCCACAAACTCAACTTCAGTCTCTTATTCTTCATAACATTGTACAGTTAATCACTCTAGTGTGTTTCAATATAAAAACAAGTAGATACCAATTCGCTTTTAAAAGAAATTGAAATTATTTATAATAATATATGTTAGAATTTTAATTATTTGTTTGTGTTGGTCGGTTTCTTTTATATCAAAGTTAAATCAAGAAGACTTTTTAATTAATGTAAGTTTGCGTGATTTCTTAATTAATGTTAATTACAGTTTTCTTTATCAATATTTTAGATATGTTCTGATCAATGTCAAATATTATTTTTTTAACATTAATTTTCTATTTTCAAATTAATGTTAATTAGAGTTATTTTTTATCTATATTGATTAAATATAATTGTTTATTAATGTAAGCTAGGATTTTCAACAAATATTAGTGATGAATTTTGTATACCAGTGTTGACAAAAGTTTTCCACCGTAGTGTTATACTTAGGGTTTTTTCTTTTTATTTAAGTGATTAACATTTGTTTTACATAATATAAAAAGCGATTTTAAGTTAACATTGATAAACTTTTTCAATTAACATTATTGAGATTATTTGCATTGACGTAAATTGAGTTATTTCTCTGTCGTTAGCTAAAATTTTCTCTAGTAATGTTGATAAGGTTACTTTTTATATGTTTGAAGTTTTTATGGTTGATAATGCAAGGGTTATTTTCAATAGACATTATTGGTGCCATTTTACTTCAACATTCAATCAAGTTTTTTTTTTTTTTTTTTTTCTTAAAATTAGTTAGGAAAACTTTGAGTAAACCTTGGCTAAAACCTTTTTTTAGCAAATCTAAGTTAGGAGAATTTTTTCAGCTAATTAAAAAGTTGACAAAAAAAAAATAAATGTGATGGAAACATCTCTCACCCATATGTTAGTCAAAATAAATATGGTTAATATTAATTAAAAATAAAAATAACCTTAGTCCATGCGAAGAAAAAGGCATTTATTATTAATATTATCTGAAAATATTTTGAAGAAATGTCTTTGAATACTTAAATATGATTTAACATTAAAATAATTTATAAAATTAGTGGTAATTGGAATGCTCCATGAAAAAAGTTCCTAATCAATGTTTCTAATTTCTTTAAAATTGTTCCAAATTTCTTATACAAACTAATATAAGGGGTGAAAAAACTTAAGGCATGTCCGACATTAGCCCTCACACGAGTTCAAAAATATAATTAAATTAAAAATGGTTCTTAAAAGTGAAATAAGTTATTTCATTTTAATTTATTTCCATACACAAATCTAAGAAATAAATATAAATTTCTTTTATTAAAAATAAATAAAAACCAAATAGGATTTATTAGAATAATGAACAAATAGGTACCAGAATAATACTGTTATATATGGACGTATGAATACCACCACTCAGCTGTAGCATAAAACTAATAAATAGTCAGAAAGAAAAAATAAAATAAAATCACTTTGCTGCAAAACTTTTAACTGTTTAGTAGATACATAGATTAGGAGCAATAGACACAAGGTAAGCTAGGAACCTAAAAATTATTAATACAATTAATTTTATTTTATCTAAAATAATTCAGTTATGAAATTAATATGAAGAAAAGTTGTTTAGTTAGTTTAAATTCAGATTAATTTATCTATTACAAGTTTCAGTTCAATTCAGTTATTTTGGTCAGCCTAAGTGAACCACACAAAATGCACCCACATTAAGATTTTCTTATTCTGTCATTGTGAAACCCAAAAACTGGTGTTGTTCAAAGCTAAATTAATTTCTTTGATTTATAACTTGGTACGATAATATGATTCAACTAAAATCAATACTAAACAAAAATAGCATGATTTCTTTGTTCCAAATTAAATACTGTATAAATTAAAAAATAAAGAATACAATATAATTTTTTGATTCCCCTTGATTGCTCTAAATATATCAATTATAAAATATTATATATTTTGAAAAACTAGATTAGATTATATTTGAATTATAGGAAATATTCCTGTAAGATTTATTCAGTAAAATATCCCACTGGACTATTTTTTAAACAAATTCTTGTAGGCACAACAGTTTGTTTTACTGAACATTTTTAAAAGAAATTTGAAAATAGGAATTGATTATTTTTAGTTTGTCTTTACAGTTTTTTTTCCTATGCTGAGATGGTGAAAGATTTATATCCATACGATAACGAGAGAAGTATTTTTTTAACTATTGTAGAATGTAAAAATTATTTCAAAAATAATAATAATAATAATAGTTATTCAAACATAATTTTTGATATACCTAATAATAACATTCCTATTATAATATTTTGGAAATGTAAAAAGTAGAAGTAGAATATTGACAACTGAAATAAAAAAAAAAAAAGAAAGCATCATTCGTAGTCAAATTACTTCTAGTTTCTCCATACAGTAGATCCATTCACTTGGCAACAAAATTAAAGACTTAAAATTTGCAACTTAATTATTTTAGAATACAAACATTAAATTACAATTTGAAGAAATTTCATTCTATATATTGTTATAAATTCCAAAAGTCAATTAAAAATGAAATCTAAAAGATGAACAACTAGTTAGGTTTATCTCACTGCAAAACCCATTTCAAAGACATAAAAGCAAGTGGAATTAGTTTTCAATTTGATGAGTTAACCTATGGAATACTGTTAAAAATGATCAGAAAGAATGGCAAAAGTAATTTCCAAACACATGAAAAAGAAATCTATATGGAATACTGTGAAAAGAATGGCAAAAGTACACACTATCAAAAGTATAACACAAACTGATTAAGAAGTTTAATCCAGTGAAGTAATGAACAGTTACTGGTACAAAATTTAAGAGTTCTGCTACTACTTTCTAGTAACGAGAGGAGTCTAGGCTCAGCAGTAACAGTAGAAGAACTCTTAAAATTTTGTATCATAGAAATCCTAAATACAAAGTTCTACTAAAACTTAATAGAATATATAATAAGATTAATATTGCAAGATCAGTAACCAAAAAGCATGTAGATGCAGCAGCAAAATGGAGAACTATAGAGATTGCTTAGTCCTCATCCATAGCACAAGGCAACTCGTTCAGATCGAAGTTCAGCTTCTTGACACCAGAAGATTGACATGGCTGCTGGTCTGCTAAGGTTGTTTCATTAAATAATGGCTCCTCAATCTTGTTCATGTTACTGGAGCTGCTAGAGTTGTTTTGTTCAGCTACAGCTACAGCTACAGCTTCCGAGGGGTTTGGCTCATCAATGCTCACAGTGTTCTTCTCTTTGTGCACTGACCTGTGTCCTCCTAGGCCTTGAAAAGTTTTGAAGCTTTTTCCACATGCACCACATTTATACCAATCTGCTTTCTCTTCACTCGCTTTCTCAGATTCCGAGTCCTTTGTCTTTGAATTCAGTACCAATTTCTTACTGTTCTTCCCTTTCTTATCCATGTTAATCTTCTTCACATCAGAAGCACCAACATGATCTTGCATAGTTGGGATAACTGATTCAGCATTCAAATCATCAAAACTCTTCTTTTTGTTCTTCTCATCACGGTCATGCTCAACCCCAGATTCAGATAAACCCTTGCACCTGTTCAGCTCTTTACCCTCACCATCATCACATTCACCAGCCCCATTAGAAGTGCTTCCCAACTTCAATTCCCCTTTAAACAAAAACTTGATCTTCTTCACCTTATCTTTCTTACTCGATGACGATTCAAAAGTCTTCCTTTTGCGCTGCTTGATTAGGGCTGGGGCAGTCTTTGGCAGAACCTCATCGTTCTTGGGGAAAACCCTATTCCGCTCATGACTGGAAAAGCACTTGGAACAACTCATGTAGAAAAGAGTTTCTGCAGCCTCATACGCACCGGTGGAGCTTCTGCCTCTTGTAGCTTTACAAAGCCAGCTGGGTGAAGTACACAGTGAAAGATCAATCTCATTTCTGCGATGTTGTTCATCGGGTGAGATCAGACGGTGGCCACCATCATCAGCATCATGATCCTCCTTGTTTTTCTCCATGGAATCAGAATTGAGGGAAGAAGACGGAGAATGGTAGTAAGAAGAAGAAGGAGAAGATGAATTCTTTTGAGTCGGAGGGGACACACCCCTCCATGGTCTCTCAGGATGAGACCTCATGTGCCCAAACAAAGCATTCTTGGTGGGAAATTCCTTCTTGCAAATACAACAAATGTGTTTGCCGTCATCATCGTCAAAATCACAGATAACCCTAATGTTACTATCACCACCAGGTTTTGATGCGTGATTATCAGTGAAACGGGTCTTTACCTTCTTTTGTTGCTGCTGTTTCATGAAGTGGGATCTTCTGTGTCCACCTAACGCCTTGCCGCACCCAAAAGTCTTGAAGCAGATATCACACGTACTCAGTTTTGGGGAAGGGTTTTCTTCATCCGCCATTGATTCAACTTCAGCTTTGTAAGAACCCAAAACGGATCTCTTCATCTTCTCTTTCGTGCTGGATTCCAACAACCCGTGATCAGAAACTGCTTGTTTACCATTATCTCGCCGATCCATCTTAGAAACACAGAAAATCAAAGCATGAGCTAGGGTTAAGAAGAAGGAAGAATCTGAAATGAGAAATCAAAGAAGAAGAAAGAAAAGTGCTAGAATCATGCACCAAAGAAACCTTTTTACCTGGAGAGTGATTGAGGAGAGAGAGGAGAATTGATGGAGGTAGAAAATTGTGCCAACAATCCGAAGAACCAGAAACTTAGAGTGTGTTTGTTGGATTATTCCGAAGATTCACAAAGATAAAACTGAGGAGATAAAATAGTCATCTTAACTGAGAAGAGGGGAGAAAGAACACAGGAGAGAGAAAGCCGCAAAGATATAATCTCTCACAAAGAGATGCAGCAATTAAGTGAGTATTCAATATTTTCAAAAATAACAGATTTCATGCTGCCAATGACTCTTTAAGTATCTTAATTAACCCTTTTTTTTTATATCTCTAATATGGAAATATTTTCTAGGTCAAATTATCTTTCAAAGTTTTCGGTCCAAATATATTATTCCACTAATTTTATTCCTTCACCCTAATTATTCAGAAAATCTTTATTTCTCCTGAGAATATTAAGATAATCTCTTTAATATATATATATATATTAAAACATAACTTCTTCCAAAGCGTGTTTTTTCTATCTTAATATCCCACACTCCTTTTCTCCAATGTTTGTCTTCCACGTGTCTTTTTTATTATATTAAATTTTTTTCACACCTTGATATAATAAAATAGTGTTTTCTTCTAATAAACTCAATGGCCCATTCTCCCTAATTTCAGACACAAACTACTTGTTGAATACGGCTTAATATTTAGAATAAAAAGGCCTAATAATTATATATGAGATTAAATTACATATTAATTTCTATTTTATTTTTTATGATAATATTTTTAGTTATTTAGGAATTCAAGATTGTTATCTAATACAATGCAATTCACTCCTCTTGCTCTCTCAGGTTGAGAACAATTTTGTTCAGAGAAATTGAGTTAGTGCTTAGTTGTCTTCTCCAAATACATGTCAATAAAAACAAATGAAGAAATCAAATTATACTATTATAACTTTTCCACATTGCTATATCATTTAATAATTTTTAATTAGATTATTTTTCTTTTAAATTCACCACTAGATTGTAAATTTCTTTGACATAAATAATGTATACAAAATTTTATAATATTATTTGATATCTGATGATATATATATATATATATATATATATATATATATATATATAT
>Ga0209589_1005386_pt1 | contig 21710 bp, 13 predicted proteins | sample CowpeawhiteBW_FD_187525 | JGI IMG/M metagenome (GOLD analysis project Ga0209589, IMG submission 187525) | Root nodule microbial communities of legume samples collected from California USA - Cow pea white BW (SPAdes) (version 2) | ecosystem: Host-associated > Plants > Roots > Nodule | place: USA... | reverse complement strand
GAACACTTCCCTTTCCCACCCAAACATATCACTCTACATCTACGTTTATCATTTTTTTGAAGTTTAAGCCTTCTTCCAGATTGCACTCCATATGTCCTTATTGCCTCTATAAATGCCTCTTTATCTGAAAAATATGTTCCAACTTCCCACTGGTATTAGGCCATACTTTTGGGCATTTTAAAGGTCCCAAAGTTTGCCTTACATTGGCTGCGACTTGCCAATGAGTCATCACTGCTTGGATCATCGCTGTACATCTCATCTGATTCCCACCCATCATCAGATAACCCCTTATCTCGCATATCAACATGGTCACTGCAATCAAATTCTAAATCATCATCCTCGCTATCTTCTTCCCCATTTCCTTCCCATAAATTGTCCTCATAATGGACACTTACATCAACTAGATCAGAATCAGTTTCATCTTCATTTCTCTCCTCCCCACCTACTGCCTCATGTGCCTCAGCTCCAATTTCAACACCTTCACCTACTGCATCAGCTCCAGTTTCGTTATCTACACCTACTCCATCAGCTCCAGCTTCGTCACCTTCTGCACGAACTCCAGTTTCCTTATCTACACCTACTCCATCAGCTCCAGACCTACTCCATCAGCTCCAGCTTCATCACATTGAACTTCTGCATCAACTCTAGTTTCCTTACCTACACCTACTCCATCAGCTCCAGTTTCATCACCTTCAACTACTGCATCAGCTCCAGTTTCCTTACGTACACCTACTACATCAACTCTAGTTTCCTTAAATTCAGTTTGTGGCTCCACCCTAATGTTATGGTGACTATCTGCGTCATCTTCCAATTCATATTCCATATCACAAACGTTTTTATCCTGTTGCATTTCAGCTTCATGAACAACATTAATATCCTGCACATGATTAATGTGATCTCCATCGCCACAACCACTGTGCCCATCCACCTCAGCCTGGACCTCAACATTTGTAGTTCCTATTTCTGCAACCACCTCTTCAGGGAAGTATTCCAAAAAATTGTCCACAACCTCAACTTCACAAATTGAGTGATTAACATACATATGAACCTGCCCATTCCTTCTAGCAATTCTAACCATTTGCATTGCACCCATGTCATCAGTCAAAATTTTCAAGTTGTTCTCCAATACCTCTGACCTACTAACATTATACCACAAATCTTTAATGTTTACATAACCCATTTCCCTAAGTATTCCCATTATTTCAAAATAGTTCCACCTATCTGGGTCACACGCCAACGTGGACGTTAACCCATTACTATAACTCCACCTAGCTTCATTCCTTTCAAAGTATCCCCCATGGTGGACCACCACCTCAAATCTATCGTCACACATCCCAATCTATAAAAATACATATTCCAAGTTACTCGACACACAACCAATGCCCACATATACAATACATATTACATCCCATACCCCAAAAAAGTTAAAACAGGACCACAACCCACTAACCACAAACAAACGGGACCACCACAAAGCAACGGGACCACAACCCACACACCATTACAAACACACACAGACAGAATAACACATAAAAAATAAAACCAACGCCGACAAAGACAATACTATAAAAGTAAAACGCGACATTCAATCCATAAAAAAACCAGAAAACTTACCTTCGATTTCGTCCCACTATGAACACAGCGACGAACCTTTGTCGCACCGAAGGAGACCGCAAACCCTAATATATTGATTGATTGATTTTCGCTTCTTCCTCGAACCCTAATTTGTTCAATCGTTATCCCCAAATTCTTCCTCGCACCCAGATTTCTTTCCTCCTCCCACCCAAATTTCTTTCTTCAACGAACCCTAATTTCTTTCTTCCAAGAACCCTAATTTCTTACCTTCGATTTCTTCCAATTACCACTGCCTTTAATTTCTCGTTCTGTAATGTCCACATAAGCTGATGTCCCTACTTGACACGTCATGTAAAATTGCCACAGTAACACATCAAATCACTCTGCCGTTAATTTTTTTAACGCTGTTAACACACAGGACTGAATTGAACCTCCTACACAAACTAAGGGACTAAATTGAACCCCGAAAAAAAAAAGGACCAAAATGAACCTCGCATATAAAGTAGAGGACCAAAAGTCTAATTAAGCCTAATGAAAATGGTAAATTTGGGGTGTCAATGTATATTTTCCCACATTTATTTATGTTTTAGCTTTTTATTTGAAATTGTAGTTCTTTGATGGAAAAAGTTACGTGAAAAAGGTAAAGAATTGCAAAATTTAACGATAAGGGTTTTAAGTCTCCATTGTTTTGTTCCATCTTCGTTCTACGATTCCTCTAAAAAATCACTCGTTCTCCATCTTCAACCTTCGTTCACCCTGAGAACTGTCCTCCTCCCAATCATTCACAATCACCCTCTTTGCGCATTCTCCTCACAATACAGAGAGACACATTACCAATATTACCAATTTGTTCATATTACCAAACAACTTCAGAAACGAAAAAACAGAGTATAGAAAATCAGCAGAAAATTCGCAAAACGGGAACAGAATTGCTGGTGAAGAAGAACTCCCAGAAGCTCATTTAGGTAGCCCACACCAAACCTCACATAGCTTATGCTTTCACTGTAGTTGTATGCATGAGTTAAGGGAAAGATATAAATATTTGGATACCAGGAAAGGGATTATCATTCAAGAGGGATGAAAAATAAAAATTGGAGGTATATATAGATGCAAATTATGTAGGGTATGTCATGTAGGAAAACTACCTCGAGATATTGCTTGTTCTTGGTGAAAATTGTTGGTCTGGAGAAGTAAAAAACAAAATATTATTGCAAGGTCTATTGTGAAGGTTGAATTTCAAGCTATGACGCATGAGATGTGTGAATTGTTATGGCCGAGAAATATTGTAAGAGTATATGATTCTTTATTATGATAATAAATCAGCTATTAGCATCGTTAACGGTCCAGTTTAGTATGATTGAACAAAACACAGAAATAGATCACTTTATTAAAGAAATATTGAATTGATGTCTTATTGCTACTTCTTTTGTCTCATATGAGTTTCAATTAGCATATTTGTTTACAAAAAGTCCTCCCACCGAACGATCTTATGATCTCACATACAAGTTAGGGATGATAGATATTCACTCATCAATTTGAGGAGGAGTTTATTAGTAGGATATTAAGTGTCCTGTTAGAAGCTATTAGAAGTTGAAATATTCTAAAAATCTCTGTGTAATCAATACTTTAGGATTAGAAGAACTATCTTTATATAGCAGCCGATGTATTGTTTCAAATAAATCGATTGAATAAATCTTCTCTCATTAAGATTAATCATTTTCAAGTACTGGCACATAATTTGGTGTTTTATGCATGTTGGTCATGATTTATTTATTTTTGTTGATATATTGAGTTACACAAAATTCTTTACAGATTAATTAGGTTTTATAGACACACCTAGCAATTCAAGTTCAATCTACCTTTCATGTTTGACTTGAAAATCTTCGAGACTGGAAATATTAGCTATCACAGACTGAAGACTTGATGATTGTTTTGGGGAAAAAAACCTTAACGTTTGACACCATGCAGTTCATTAATTGGATTAAACATTTTAGGCTGCAAGAGAGGATGAAACTAAATCCATCATAGCAACTTTTCATCCCAAAAGATAAAATTCATCTGTACTGGATAACCATATTCTATCACAAAACAACCACTTTAACAAGTGGAAACTTTATTCATTTAAAGGAACTAAACTGAATTAGTAATTCATCTTCAAACTTGAAGGATTCCTTCATTTCTTCTTCAGATTCATCAGAGTCTGATGCACTATAAATCGAACCTGACCTTGCAGGGAAGCAATCTCTTAAGATGCTGGCATGTGTTCTGCCTTCCACTATGTGAGTCAAAGCATCAACAACCTGTAGTAACAAATATGAAGTCAAGTAAAATAAAAAAGCATCACCTTAGAACCTGCTCATGCATTTATCAAGTTGACCATGAATGTTAGGAAAAACAACACATGATTGTTTTTCATTTAATCTAGCACTGTCTCTAACATATTCTTTACTGTTGGACATGTCAAAATTTGTTCAGAGTTCATATATAATATAGAAAAAAGAGTTTCCAAAATTGTAGCCTACCTGAATCATATTTAGTCTCTTTTTGGGCTCTCTGCTTAGACATTTCTCTGCTAATCGAATCATCCAAAATAGTTGATGGGCATCATGAGATTTTGTGATTCTTTCATCAACTAAATCTGCATATTTCCTATCTTTTAAAAGTGGCCTTGCCTGCAAGAAATTTTCTTTTGGATATTAATTGACAAACTAAATAGGATATTTAATTTTGTCTAGTTATCAGAATGTTGGAATTAAAACTTATGAATCAAACCTAACACTTGTACAAAGTCAAAATAAAAAGAACATTATCAATAGTAGTTGATTGTGTTCATGTACTTAAAGGTCAAATGAAAGAAATACAAATTAGAATACTGAACTACCAATTCTGCCTAAATAGTGTCTTAAATGATTGTAAAAAAAGATTCAAAAGGGACTAAGATTTTAGCATATCCGTGAAATTTATTTGAATCATGTTGATGCCTTGATGAGTTGAGGTTGTACGATAGCATTAAGATACTTAAGTTGAAATTTCTTAGGCTTTAGATTGTTACCCATCCCATAAGACTTCTTTCTCCGAGTCTTTTATCCATAGGTCTCATTCCTGTTATTAGCTGTAGTAGAACCACCCCAAAGGAATACACATCTGTTTTAATTGACACTTTACCAAATTCTGCATATTCTGGTGCCATATAACCCCGACTCCCAAAACATTCTGTGGAGTATGAGGAGTCTTCAATCACAGTTCTAGCCAAACCAAAATCGCCTAGCTGATAAAACACAAAAAATAATTCGTTAGTTAAACTTGAGGAGGTGAAGGATGTTTGGCTGTGGAACCAAATTGCAGTGAACTCTAAGAGCTTATTAATTGATCACTCATTTTAAAATATAGCAAAGAAAATGTGTATATATAGAGAATCCACTGTTTCTAATAATCCATTATAAATGAAAGCCTAAATGGTAGAGCAGATGCTGCAATTTTTCATAGGAAGAAGCATTGCTAATAAAATAAATTAGTTCTCCCTTCTTCTGATGACCATGTAATATGCATGTATGTATTTTGTTTTATATAAATGATATCATTACCAATGCGTCATAATCATGTGTAAGAAGAATGTTGTTTGCTGTCAAATCTCTGTGTATTATGTTATTCTCATGCAGGTATAGCAGTCCTTTGGCAGCTCCATCAGCTACTTTCACCCTGTCTGTCCAATCAAGAGGTTTACGAGAATGTTCTGCACAGTAAGAAACCATGGTTAGTACCCCCTTTAATTTAATATCAATAAATGCACACATTCATAATCTTGGCAGTGTAGGCTATATTATAAGTTTGGTTTGATTTCTGTCATACGAGATAAATGTTGGTCCAATGAAGCATTGCAGACATATTCATACACAAGAAGTCTATTGTTCCGTTCTGAGCATGATCCTAACAGCATGACCACATTCTCATGCATTGCTTTGCTGAGGACATCAACTTCAGACTTGAATTCCTTCTCTCCCTTTTGGTTAGCATACGTGTGTTTCTTGACAGCAACCTTCTGTCCACGCAACTCCCCTTTATAGACACAACCAAACCCCCCTTCTGATAGATAGTTCTTAGGGGAAAACCCTCGTGTGGCTGCACACAACTCAGCATATGAGAACTCTTTTTTTCTGTTCCTTTCAAACTGTGGTCTTCTGTTATGGCAAACAGAGCAAACAGATTTTTCAGCCCTTTGGTGTGCTTCATGGTAGCTCATGTGCTGTTTTTCTTGTTTAACTTTTGTGTGTGGATTAGACATTTTTGTTTGACTTGTCCCTTGAGTATAGAGAATGAGAATGCACAATGACATATTTGAAGGATTCTACTAACCTTGAATTTGGAGCCAGAAAATTTGGCATTTTGTGAGATTATATATATGCATGTGGGTGCCTTGGTTTTCCAAGTTTTACTAAGTTGAAGAACAATTGAGGATCTTGAAACTGTCTTTATCTCATGACATTGTAGTAACTGTTAAGGAATTGTATGTGAAGATTCTTTTTACCTGGTCTTTGAATGTAGCTGAAGTTTTGATGTTATCAATTTTCTTTTATTCTACAACTGATTTTCTTCCATTAGATGATCATACAATAGTTTCTTCCACAATCAAGAAGGTCAGTGACCTTTTGTAAGACCGTCACAATTACGGTAAATAATACTCAAGAGAATAACAGATGCTATGCTAGGATAGAAAAATTGAGTGTTTTGACCATTTGTTATAAAACAGTCTTAATACATTATCAGAACTCTTTTTTTCTGTTCCTTATCTAATTCTCCCTAGTCATGATACATGTTGAGGAAATTTGATTAGAAGTTCATTTTATTTAAAAAAAAACAAGGAATTCTCTTGAGGGGTTAAGATCTTAAAAACAAAAATGTTGAAGATAGAGACATCTCCATAGTACGACGAGTATTGTTCATGTAATATTTTGGATTGAAATGTTTTAACTTTCGAAAAAGTCCAAAAGTTGCGAAGTTGTCGAAGACACTGTTTGAGAATTCAAGATAAGCTTTGGACATGGTTGGAATAACAATGTTCGAGAAATTGATGCTTTTAAATCACAACTTGTAGGCTTTTCCTATATATTTTAATACCCAACAAGAATGTTGAAGCAATGTTTTCACACATGCAAATGTTAAAATTGTTTTTTTTTTTTTAAATAAGATGTAAAATATATTTAAGTTTACAACTTTATTAAAATTTTAACCAATAAAATAATAGTGTGTTAAAGAAAGTGTGATTTATCACTTTTATTTTATATGTTTAGTATTAGTTTTGCTTAACATTAAATATCGAAAATTTATTGGGAAATGTAACATTTAATATTTATAAACACACTTCCATGTTATGATCAATTGTACCAGTTTCATTTGCTATTAACATAAGTCTGAAAAAAAAAAAAAACTTGTCAAAAAGTCATCAAATTTTTTCATAAGTTTAATTAATGTATATACTTTTAAATAATTGTGTTGAATTATTAACTAAATTTTTAATTCAAATAACATATATGTGTATGTAACTTTTATTGAGATTACTCTTCTATGTTGCCAAGTTTATTTTTTGGTTATGTTTTTAATTGCATAATGATTAAAAAGTACTAGTATCATTTTGCCACATAATGTATAATGTAATGTTATAAGACGTTGAGTTTGAAAATTATTGTATAAAAAAATGTGATTAAGAGAAAAGATTCTAGTAAAGATGACCTTATAATATGGATGAGATTAATTATAAACAAAAAATAAATGAAAACTATCATGCTTAAATAAATTAACCATTTATTAGGTGATTTTGAAAACTTCAATGTAAACTATGTCCTTTGATGTTGAAATGTTAACTTCTCTATTTATAATTTCTTCTAAAACAATTCCCATTTTAAAATTAATTAAAATTTTCTTGTGGTAAATATTACAAAATAATTAAAACTTGATTTGGTCTTCCCCACATGATTTATGTAAGATTTGAATGTATTCTTTTTATAATATATACACATAGTTTTATTTTAAGTATATTCTATCTAGTTCCAAGAAGTGAAACTTCTCAAACATGCTTTAACCCTCACATTTTCTACGAGTAAGTTCTTTAAAAATTGTTCTAAACTTTTACTCTATTTTTATTTCAAATTATAGTTCTTTGATGGGAAAATCTATGGTGAAAAGGGTAAAATATTATAAGATTTAGTAATAAAAGAGTTTTAAATTTCACTTCTAATGTCTACTAATAATGTCTAGGGCAAAATGGTCAACTTAACTTATCTCATTTTAGTCCGTCTCGTCTTGGTCCGTCACTGTAAAACAAGTGAGGAAATGCAACTTGCTCCGCCACATTTGTGGGAGCCTGCCACTTTATTTTTATTTTTTTTTTAAATTTTATATATAAAATTTATTTATATATATATATATATATTTATAAACAAATATTTAAAGCATATTTAATCATACAAATATTTTTTTAATCTTTTAATAGATCAATTAATATTTTTAATTAAATAAATTAAAATAATTATTTCATTTACATATTAAATAACAATATAATAAATAATAACTGAAACTTTCGTAAGGTTAAGGATTTAAATTGTAATAATATTGTATATTTACATCGTTACAAAAATATAATATATAAGAGTTATCTTTTTAATTATTTTTAATTTGAAAAAATAAAAAATAAAAATAGGTCATTGGGCCAAGGGTGGGCTATCCGTCTTTGGCTTGCTAGTTTGGCAGACTAGGCGGGTCAAACCACTACGGGCTGACGGGTTAAAAATGCCAACTTGATCCGTTCCGTTTTGGCAGGCTGGTTCATCATGTCCAACCCACTTTACCATCCATACTAGTGTCCTTGGGTGTGAAAGATATTAGAACATATTTGATTAGTGCTTACTGAAAGAAAAAAGAAATCACTTAAAACAACAAAGATTGAATGTTATTATCTTTGTTTATTGTAATCTTCAAACTGGGTAACCATATTCTATCACAAAACAACCACTTTAACAAGTGGAAACTTTAGTCATTTAAAGGAACTAAACTGAATTAGTAATTCATCTTCAAACTTGAAGGATTCCTTCATTTCTTCTTCAGATTCATCAGAGTCTGGTGCACTTTAAATTGAATTTGACCTTGCAGGGGAGTAATTGTAATCTCTTAAGATGCAGTCAGGTGTTTTGCCTTCCACTATGTGAGTCAAAGCATCAACAACCTGTAATAACAAATATGAAGTCCTTAGAATCTGCTCATGCATTTATCAAGTTGACCATGAATGTTAGGAAAAACAATGTATGATTGTTTTTCATTTAATCTAGCACTGCCTCTAACATATTCTTTACTATTGGACACGTCCAAATTTGTTCAAAGCTTATTTATAAGTAATATAAAACTATAAAACGAAGACAATTTTCAAAATTGTAGTCTACCTGAATCATATTTAGTCTCCTTTTGGGCTCTCTGCTTAGACATTTCTCTGCTAATCGAACCATCCAAAACAGTTGATGGACATCATGAGAATTAATGATTCTTTCATCAATTAAGTTTACATAGTTCCTCTCTTTTATAAATGGCCTTGCCTGCATATTAATTGACAAACTAAATAGGATATTTGATTTAGTCTAGTAATCAGAGTGTTGGATTGGATTACAAACTTATAAATCGGACCCAACAGATGTATAAAGTCAAAATAAAAAGAACATTATCAATAGTAGTTGATTTTGTTCGTGTACTTAAAGGTCAACTGAAGAAAATACAAATTAGAATAACTGAACTACCAATTCTGCCTCAATAGTGTCTTAAATTGTAAACAAGATTCAAAAGGGACTAAGATTTTAGCATATCCGTGAAATTTATTTGAATCATGTAGATGCCTTGATGAGTTGAGGTTGTACTAAAGCATTAATATACTTAAGTTGAAATTTCATAGGCTTTAGATTGTTACCCATCCCACAAGAGTTCTTTCTCCAAGTCTTTTATCTATAGGTTTCATTCCTGTTATTAGCTGTAGTAGAACCACCCCAAAGGAATACACATCTGTTTTAATTGACACTTTGCCAAATTCTGCATATTCTGGTGCCATATAACCCGTATTCCCCACACATTCTGTGGAGTATGAGGAGTCTTCAATCACAGTTCTAGCCAAACCAAAATCGCCTAGCTGATAAAACACAAAAATAATTCGTTAGTCACACTTGATGAGGTGAAGGATGTTTTCGCTGTGGAACCAAATTGCAGTGAGCGTTGAGAGCTTATTAAAAATGATCACTCATTTTAAAATATAGCAAATAAAATGTGTATATGTTGAAATCTACTGTTTCTAATAATCCATTATAAATGATAGCCTAAATGGTAGAGTAGATGCTGCAATTTTGCAAAGAAAGAAGCATTGCTAATAAAATAATGTTAGTTCTTCATTCTTTTGCTGACCATGTTGCATGCATTTTGTTTTATGTAAATGATATATATCATAAAGTATTGACTGTGCATATTGTTACCAATGCATCATAGTCATGTGTAAGAAGAATGTTGTTTGCTGTCAGATCTCTGTGTATTATGTTATTCTCATGCAGGTATAGTAGTCCTTTGGCAACTCCATCAGCTACTTTCACCCTGTCTGGCCAATCAAGAAGTTTACGAGAATGTTCTGCACAGTAACAAACCAAGGTTTGTACCCCTTCAATTTAATATCAATAAATGCACACATTCATAATCTGGCAGTGTAGGCTATGTTATGAGTTTGGTTTGATTTCTGTCATACGAGATAAATGTTGGTCCAATGAAGCATTGCAGATATATTCATACACAAGAAGTCTAAGGTTCCGTTCTGAGCATGATCCTAACAGCATGACCACATTCTCATGCATTGCTTTGCTGAGAACATCAACTTCAGACTTGAATTCCTTCTCTCCCTTTTGGTTAGAATAAGTGTGTTGCTTCACAGCAATCTTCTGTCCACACAACTCCCCTTTATAGACAGAACCAAACCCCCCTTCTGACAGATAGTTCTTAAGGGAAAACCCTTGTGTGGCTGCACACAACTCAGCATATGAGAACTCTTTTTTTCTGTTTCTTTCATACTGTGGTCTTCTGTTATGGCAAACAGAGCAAACAGATTTTGCAGCCCTTTGGTGTGCTTCATGGTAGCTCATCTGCTGTTTTTCTTGTTTAACTTTTGTGTGTGGATTAGACATTTTTGTTTGACTTGTGCATAGAGAATGAGAATGCACAATGCCCTATTTGAAGGATTCTACTATCAACCTTGAATTTGGAGCCAGAAAATTTGGCATTTTTTGAGATTATATATATGCATGTTGGTGCCTTGGTTTTTCCATGGTTTACTAAGTTGAAGAGCTATTGAGAATCTTAAAACTTTCTTTACCATATGACATTGTAATAATGATTAAGGAATGTATGTGAATATTCTTTTCACCTAGTCTTTGAATGTACCTTAAGTTTTGATGTTATCAATTTTCTTTTATTCTACAACTGATTTTCTTCCATTAGATCATACAATAATTTCTTCCACAATCAAAAGTACAGTCACCTTTTGTAAAACCTTCACAATTACGGCAAATAATACTCAAGAGAGAATAACAAATGATAGGATAGAAAAATTGAGTGGTTTGAACATTTGTTTAAAACAGTCTTAAAATATTATAATTATTTAGTTTACATTTAAAATTCTGCCTAGTCATGATACTTGGTGAGGATGTTTGTTAAGAAGTTTATTTTAATGAAAAACGAAAAGAAATTCTCTTGGGGGGTTAAGATCCTAAAAACAAAAATGTTGAAGAAAGAGACATCTCCATAGTACGAGAGGTATTGTCTATGTCATATTTTGGATTGAAATGTTTTAACTTTCGAAAAAGTCTGAAAATAGCAAAGTTTTCGAAGACACTGTTTGAGAATTCAAGATAAGCTTTGGACATGATTTAACAATGTACGAGAAATTAATGCTTCTAAATCACAACTTGTAGGCTTTTCATATATATTTTAATACCCAACAAGAATGTTCAAGCAATGTATTCACACACACAAATGTTAAAATTGATTTCTTTTAAAAATAAGATTAACATATATATAATTTTTCGTGAACTTTAATAAATTTTAACCAACAAAATAATAGTGTGTTAAAGAATATCACTTTTATTTTATATGTTAAGTATTAGTTTTTCTTAACGTTAAATATAGAAAATTTATTGGAAAATGTAACATTTAATATTTATAAACACACTTCCATGTTATGATCAACTGTACCAGTTTCATTTACCATCAACATATCAGTCCAAATATGAAGTTGAGAGAGAACAATGCATAGAAGTGTACATAGAAAATGTCACTAAAATTTGTGGTTTAAAATATTCTTAAAGAAACCATTGCCAACCCATTTATTGATATGTATTTTATTTTAATATGTTGTTCCTATAAACATCCTTACAAGGAGATAGACTCGCTCTGGCTATAATCTCCGTAGGGCATCGATAAGAGTCAAGGTGTCCATACATTGTTCATCAAGTATTCACCGAAAGATAAATTTACTCTGCCCTTGGTCTATATTGATGATTTGATTGTTGTAGGAGATGATGAACATGAAAAACAAACCTTGAGAGAAAAGCTTGTTGTTCAGTTTGAGAGGAATGATCTAGTAGAATTAAAATACTTCCATGGGATAAAAACAACTTACTTGAAGAAAGGCATCTTTATCTCCTAAAGAAATTATGTTTTGATCTTCTCAAAGAAACAAGTAAGATTAATTGCAAGGCCAACTCTATTATGAATAATTTTTGACAAACAAGTCTCTCTGGATAAATATTCTCTATATTCAGATTTGTTGTGTTTTTGAAATGAAGCACTACATGGTCCTTTTATAGGCCTCTGGACATGATCCTTCAACTACATTCATTAAATATAACCACTACCTAACTCACAATTAATGAACTTTATTGCATGCTTAATGAATGCTAGACCCACTCTCAACCTTATGCATTCTCCTAGACAATTATAACAACTTCCAACTATCCACATTTAAGTTTATCTAACAATAAGGGCCAATATCAAAAACTCTTGGGAAAAGCTCATTTACGTAACCCACACCAAACCTAATATCCTATTTTATGAGTATAGTTAGTCAATTCATGAATGATCTAAAGGAGAGACATTTGCAAGCCATGAATACATCCTGCGATATTTGGACATAGGTCCAAGAAAGGGATTATTGTTTAAGAGGAATGAAAAATAAAAATTGGAGCTGTATATTGATGGAAAATATGCAGGATCTGTGTTATATAGGAAATCCACCTTGGTATATTACATGTTCTAGTGTGAAAATTGATGATTTGGAGAAGTAAAAAAACAAAATATTGTTACAAGGTCTAGTATAGAGGTTGAATTCCGAGCTATGAATTGTTATGGCTGAGAATTAGTCTAAATGATCTTACAATGGAAAATGAAGAGTTTATAATTCATTATGATAAGAAATTAGTTATTAGCATTGTTCATAATTCAATTCAGCATGATAGGACTAAACAAAGATAAATAGATCCACACTTTATTAAAGAAAAATTGGATTGATGTCTTATCACTACTTCTTATCTCCCATATGAGCTGAAGTTAGTATATTTGTTTACAAAAAGTCTTTCCACCGAACGATCTCATATCTCATACAAGTTAGGAATTATAGATATTCATTCACCAACTTGAGGATGAGTTTATTAGTAGGATATTAAGTGACCCATTAGAAGATTCTAAAAATCTCTTTATAATCAATACTTAGAACTATCTATATATAACGGCTGATTAATCTCTCATTAAGATTAATCATTTTCAAGTACTGGCATATAATTTTGTGTTTTATGCACATTGGTCATGATTTATATTTTTGTTGATATATTAAGTTACACAAAATTCACTACAGATTAATTAGGTTTAATAGGCACACCAAGCAATTCGAGTTCAATCTCCCTTTCATGTTTGACTTGAAAATGCTTCGAGATTGGAAATAGTAACTGTCACAAACTGAAAACCTGATGATTGTTTTGGGGGAAAAACCTTAACATTTGACACCATACATTTTATTATGGATGAAACTAAATGCATCCATAATAATATTTCATCCCAAAAGATAAAATCCATCAGAACTGGGTAACCATGTTCTATCACAAAACAACCACTCTAACAAGTGGAAACTTTATTCGTCTAAAGGAACTAAACTGAAATATTGTCCCTTATTTCAGCTATATACTATGCCTAGCATCTAAGAATTGAGCAACCCTCATTGGATTTTGATATTTCTATTGCTTCACCATCACTAGTTGACTCATCATGAGAATTATACGAGCCTGAGCTACTTAGAGAGATGCTCTGAATTGGAGGAGATGGTGGCTGTCTTAAATTCATGTGCATCATCTGACTTATGCTATTACTATCTATGGATTCTGAACTCTGAGTTGGTGATTCATCTTCAAACTTGGTGGATTCCTTCATTTCATCTTCAGATTCATCAGAGTCTGATGCACTATAATTCGAATCTGATCTTGCTGGGGAGTAATCTGTTAAGATGCTGTCACATGTTCTGCCTTCCACAATGTCAGTTAAAGCATCAACAACCTGTAGTAACAAATATGAAGTCAAGTGAAATAAAAAAGCATCACCTTAGAATCTGCTCATGCATTTTATCAAGTTGAACATGAATGTTAGGAAAAACAATATATTATTGTTTTTCATTTAATCTAGCACTGTCTCTAACATGGTCTTCACCGTTGGACATGTTCAAATTTGTTCAAAGCTTATAAGTAATATAAAAAGAAGACAATTTCCAAAATTGTAGCCTACCTGAATCATATTTAGTCTCCTTTGAGGTTCTCTGCTTAGACATTTCTCAGCTATTCGAACCATCCAAAATAGTTGATGGACATCATGAGCCTTAATGATCCTTTCATCAATTAAATCTGGATAGTTCCTCTCTTTTAAAAGTGGCCTTGCCTGCAAGAAATTTTCTTTTGGATATTAATTGACAAACTAATTAGGATACTTAGTCATGTCTATTTATCAGAGTGTTGGAGTTAAAACCCGTAAATCAGTCCCAACACTTGTATAAAGTCAAAATATAAATAACATTATCAATAGTAGTTGATTGTGTTTGTTAGAACTGTGCTTTAAGCCTAACTCAATCCCACAAAATCAGATTGTAAGGTGAGGATTGCACCCACTTATATATTGTGAAGTGGTCTTATCTCTTGTCTATGTGGGACTTCCAACACACCCCCTCACGCCGAGGTATATTCATCTCGTGCGTGGGACAAAAAATTAGTGGGTGGTACGTTAACAACCTAATATCGGGTGGAACAAAATGTCTAAGAAAGTTCGCTAGGATAAGCTCTAACATGGTATCAGAGCCAAATTAGAGCCTATCCTAGCGAACTTTCTTGAACATTCTGTTCTACCCGATATCGGGCTGTTAATGGACCACCCACTAATTTCTTGTCACACCACGAGATGAATATACCTCGGCGTGAGGGGGTGTGTTGGAAGTCCTACCTCGGCGTGAGGGGGTGTGTTGGAAGTCCCACATCGACTAGAGATAAGGCCACTTCACTATATATAAGTGGGTGCAATCCTTATCTTACAAGCCGGTTTTGTGGGATTAAGTTAGACTTAAAGCCCACTTCTAACCGTGTTCATGTACTTAAAAGTCAACTTAAAAAATACAAATTGGAAGAACTGGCTACCAATTCTGCCTAAATAGTGTCTTAAATGATTGGAAAAAAAGATTCAAAAGGGACTAAGATTTTAGCATATCCGTGAAATTTATTTGAATCATGTGGATGCCTTGAAGAGCTGAGGTAGTACTGAAAATTAAGATACTTTGAAATTTCATAGCCTTTAGATTCTTACCCATCCCACAAGACTTCTTCCTCCAAGTCTTTTATCTGTAGTTCTCATGCCTGTTATTAGCTGTAGTAGAACCACTCCAAAAGAGTATACATCTGTTTTGCTTGACACTTTTCCATGTTCTGCATATTCTGGTGCCAAATACCCCAAAGTTCCAACAACTTCGGTTGAGTGTATCGAGTTTTCATTTTGACTTCTTGCTAATCCAAAGTCTCCTATCTAAAAAGTCCACCAGGAAAGAAAAAAAATTTAGTTTCAATCAAGCTCAGTTTCTTAATGGAATTAATTGCTATTTGCAAATTTGAATATATGTCATTTTAGCTAGCACCATGAGTGAAATATGTGTAGATTCAGGACTTGGTGTATTACCAATGGTCGATGATCATGTGTTATAAGGATATTGTTTGGTCTCACATCTCTGTGTATCATTTTATTCTTGTGCAAGTATAATAAGCCTTTGGCAGCTCCAATTGCTATATTGATCCTATCTTCCCAACTAAGAGGTGACCGAGAATGTTCTACATCAATTTAACAAAAGTTAGTCTCTTATAAGATGTTGTATCAAGAAGAACATAAGAAGAAACAAAAAATCCTGATTTCGTACCTGATAGATGTTGATCAAGTGAGCCATTGCAAACATATTCATACACAAGAAGCCTATTAGTTCCTTCTGAGCATGAACCTAGCAGCACAACCACATTCTCATGTCTTGCTTTGCTAAGTAAATTTACTTCAGACTTAAACTCCTTCTCTCCTTGGAAGCCTGCATTTTTATGTTGCTTAACAGCAATCTTCATTCCATTAAGCAGTCCTTTGTAGACAGATCCAAATCCCCCTTCTGACAGAAAGTTACTGGGAGAAAATCCTTTTGTAGCAGCAAAGAGCTCTGCATAAGTGAAATCTATCTGAAATCCAACTTTTGGTCGTCGATTATTGCACACAGAACAGAGTGGATTTGTAAATTCTTCCTCCATATGAGATTTTTCATTACTTCCACCGTGTTTCTCTTTTTCATTTACTTCCAATTGGTTCATTTCTTCATTCTCTGAAATGTGAAATAGTGATCGGTTCCCTGCTGTTTCTTGTTCTATATTTGAATAGAAATTTCCCTCTTGGTATTGATGACCATACCGGAAGCTTCCAAAACTATAATTGGAGATTTCTGTACTCCACTGGCTTGAGGCTCCAGTTGATGTCAACATATCACTTGATGAAGACCTGGACACTGCTTGATGTAGCATTGATCACAGTCAGGTGTACCATTTAATCATCAAAAAGAGATATATAGGATTTAAGTAGTACCACACATCATTGAACTAATGGAGATTGTACTCAAGTTCTTTAGCTCTTTTATTGAGCAGTGAATGTAGCAAACGTTTGTTAATGTGACTATTACCCTAACAAGGATGAACTTTTATCATAATTTTTGTTTGCAAGATTCTCGAGTGAAAATTGTATATTCAATCAATATTGTTATGCCAAAAAAATACTCACTCTGAAGAGAACGTTCTTCCTCTTCACTTCCTGGAAACATTTCTTTATAGCTTACATTTTCTTGCCTGTCAACAAGTGATTTGGTGCTGGATGTTGATTTTGGATCTTTCAATCTTTCAATTGAATTGTCACTTGTTATCCTATACATGCCACAAGGATGCCGGCGCATCAAATACTTCATATCTTTGTGGATCTGTCTGCAGTGAGGCAAAATGCTATAACTTTAGTACAGTTTATATAAATAACATTGCATAAGTGGTCTATGGATAGTTTGATACCATAAGCTAGTTTCTGTTTTTGTTAGAGAAACTATTTCTCCTTAACAGTGGCCTTAAATTAGCAGTTGTGCAAGGTTCAGCTTAAAATACATCTGCATAACTGAGTTATGAAAAGATTAAAAATAATGGAAGATCCTATATTTTGGTTCTAGACATCATCTTTTTCTGCTCAGAGTGGGAATTTTTTGTACATTTTGTGTTTGTTCAGTGAACATGTCCAATTCCATCTTAAGTTTGTTTTCGATCAAGGAAAAAGGATATGGAACACACCTAAATAAAATCAAACTTGTGGCCTGAAAATCCTTGGCAGCAGTTGAGGCAACTTCTGCAGTAGGACCTACAAGCACTTCAATTTGGAATCCAATCTGTGAAACATCATTCCAAAGAAAAGTTTCATTAACATTTTCTCCTTAAATACTGTGTAAAGGTATGTTCAGTTTATAGGTAAGATTATTATTTATACAGGAAATCATGAATAGAACATTCATCGTATTGATGTTAATACATCACAAAAATATGTATAAATTTTCTTCTCTACTTCTTGTCAAATCCCATTTCTAACTGTGTTAAGTGTTAGCTATACTTGTTTGATGTTTCAGTGGTGGATGTTAAGTATATGGATTGTGCTAACCTCATTCAATTTACAGTAGTTGGAAATCTCCTTGATGTTCTCGTTCATGAGATATTCTTTCTTTTTTTTGGTATGCCATTTTGCAATTATTTTTTGGTTTGTTGAAATCATCATTGAACTGGAATCAACTCTGACCATGTAACCCACTAAAGAGAAGAAAAGTGAAAAAGAAGTCAGCAACATCAACTACAATTAGTAAGTAAAATCACTTATTCAGAATTTGACTTTTCTTTAAGTTTTTTATTTCATATCCTTGTTTCTCCCTCTCTTCTTTATCAGATTAATGACCCCTTTGGTTAGAAGAAAAGAAATGAAGAGAAATAAAATGGATAAAAATAGAAAAGGTGAATGAAAATAGCTGTGAAGTAGACTAAAAATAAGAGTGAAAATCAACTTTTGATCTCTCTCATTTCTGAAAACTGTGAAAGTTTTAAGAGAAACTGAACAAAATAGCTGTCAAGGTTTTAAGAGGAATACTGAACAAATGGAATAAAATCAAATCAGTGAAATAGGTAAATGATGGGTGTATATAGAAGGGAGAATTCATTGGGGAAAACAACACCAATGAGACCTGAGCCAATCCATATAAGAAATTGACACCACTTTCAACCCAAAACGTTAAGAGAATGGATTTATGGGTCTTAATCCTTATATGGTGCTCAACTTTCTCGTTTCTTTCCAATGTGCTTGCATTCTCAAAGTAAAAACATGGTATGAAAACAAAATATGGATCCTACAACTTTTGACCTCTCTACTTTATTTCCTTTCAAATCCTTTCTTTAACTTTCTACTTTCCTTAAACCAAATAAGGCAAGGGACAAAGAAATTATAGTGAATTCTTACTAGGCTTTCTTGGAAGAAAAGAAAACATACTGGGACTGCTAATCCAATCAAGGATAGCAACAATTATAAGCTGATCTCCAGCTTTAACAGAAAACTTTTCCAGGGCTCCAAGGATAGCTTTTGAACTAACATCTCTTGATGCATCCTGGATCACCACTACCCTCTGAGTTTCTGCACTCATCGTTTTTCTGCTTCAAACACTTCCTCTTTAAGTTTCAACAAGTTTTTAGACACAAAAAAAAAAAAAAGGTGTGTAGAAATTTTTATGTGGAGCTGTACATTTCCTAGACCAGAGGATCTAACACTAAATGCTAAGCATTGCTTCAAACTTTTCCCAAATATTTGTTATATATGAAACAGTGAAAAGAAAATCATCAGCTACTAAGTATAAGGGATTGATATTATATATATACAATAAGGATTTGATATATTAGAACAAACAGAGTGAAGAGAACAAAGGGTTTTAGGAAAACTATAAAGGAACATATTTGTATATTGTAATTCTATAAAAACATAAATAATAGGGGACCTCTGAGATCAAACACATTGAATATCAAATTCTCCAAACTTATTCTTTCTCTGACACATGTTGATACTTATAGAGAAAAGTGAGTTAAAACAAAATTCCAAAGGATAAGGGTAGTGGTGATCAATGCATCAGAGCTCAAGAGAGTGTTAGCAGTAGCAGAGAATATTATTAGCATATCCATTGAAGAGGCCCTGAATCATTTTCCAATTAATGAGAAACAAGGAGAATTTATTAGCCTAATTTGAGAATATTATATTCTTTTTCATATACTTTTATGCATCATTCATTGAAGAAGTTTTGTACACATTGCTGAACTCAAAAACAGGAAGAAAGAGCTTATAGTGTGGTGGATTAACCTATGCTGTGACAAGAAATGTAGCATTGTTGGTAAGAGATTTGTTTAATATTGCTGGTTCTGTCTCTGAGTACAGAGTGATTGAGACTTTGCACGTGTAAGAGCCGGACAAGGCAAAGTAATTCATTAAAAATTGAATGAACAGAATTATTATATAGCTAGTTGTTGTGTGATTAGGTCATCATCATGTCCTGCCAAATCTTTTTGTGCTGTTAATTTTAAGACAGACCAATTCGGCATGGACACTATCATTTCATAGTGTATTTTAAGGTTTCATTATACTTTTGTCTTCAAAATTAAGCATGGATTCTATTTTAATATCTTAAACTTAAAACAAGAAATTATTTTAGTCTTGAAAATGAAGTTTAATCCTTTAAAATTGTTGTTTAAAGATTAACAATAATTTATAAAAAACATCATCCTTTAAATTTAATGTTATAAGTACTAATAAACTTTTTTTCAATTATGGTACTAAATTGTGATATATGGTAACAATATTGGCCTATCCATTTCTTATTTAGTTTGCAAAAAGAGAGATTGGAGTGGATTAATCTATATAAGACTTAAAATTAATAGGTATGGTCTCCTTTAAATTTTCTTTTTAGTTTAAATATATTTGGAGTATCTAAATTTGAATATAAAATTCAATTTTTTTTATTTCCTGACCAACAATCTTAAATATTCTTGCATATTAAAAAATGTTTTAAACTAACCTTTGAACTATATTTAAATTTTTTTTAATTTATAGATACAAATATATCAAAATTTAAAATAAAAAAATATTTAAATTTTACGGTAAAGGTTATCAAAATCTAAAAACTAAAAACCTATTTAACCATTCCTTGATATCACCTGCATCTAGAACCTTCGACCTTCGATTCGCGCTCTCTGGACTCGTTTTCGCGTTAACCGCCATATATCTCTTGCTACCTAAATGCGTGAATTACAAGGGAAAACCCTAATCCCCTTCGGAACGACTTTGAATTTTTTTTTTATTATTTTTCTTTTTGTTCTATAGAGATTGAAGTAGGGATGTCAACGGGACGGGTAGAATATGGGTAGTAGCTCCCTCGTACTCTACCTGCTAGATAAATATCTATCCCATATCTGTACCCTTATTCATCGGGTATCCATTATGTGGGTATCTGCCTATTTTTTTCATATCCGCGGGTATCTACGGTACCCACGGATATTTGCAAAATTATTTAAAAAATAAATATTTAATCATAAATTTAAATAAAATGCGTCACTGTCATAAATTTTAAATAAAGTTCAAATAAACTCAAGTTGATACAAGTCCAAATAATTGTAAAAGTAAATATAAAATGACGTTGAACACAATGAAAATTTTTTTAATTAGTGTTTTGATCAACAAACTCACTCCCTCCGATGGATTTCTGAAAAATAAACAAAATAAACAAATAATAAACTTCACTTATTTTAATTTCATCATTTGACAACAAGCATATCATAAACGTTATTGTCTATGTGAGGTTTGATGTATATGCCCAATTTCAAATAAAGGAAAGAGAATAATGTCAAGGGGTGTAAGTTTAGCGGGTACAGGTATCCACAGGTACGAATACTATGATACCCGTACTCGCCCCGTTAACATGCGGGTATAAAAAATACCTGTACCCGCGAGTATTGGGTATCAATTTTTAATATCCATTTTCTACCTATTGCGGGTTTTATCCGCGGATACCTGCGGGTACGAATTTTTTTGACATCCCTAAATTGAAGGGGGAAACAAAGAGGCACTAGTGCAGGAAAGAGATTATGCCGCGGTTATTTTGACTTTTTGGCTTCGATTTTACACCCGAGGTATATGCAGGCGAGGTAAAAAAAACATGTTTATGCCTCAGTTATGAACCGAGGCATATGCGAGGGTTACTACCTCGGTTCTAGAGGGAACCGAGGCCTAATGTGCATCACAGATTTAAAAAAAAAAAAGTATTTTCTGATCCAATAACAGCATCACAGGTAGCCATGATCCTTGTACACACACCTACACCAATCACAGTGTGCCACATCATCATCTTCAACCTTCTCCCAAATCAGAAACCCTAGCCACCATTCAAACCCTAAATGCCGCCAGTGTGTCATGACCAC
>Ga0209589_1005384_pt1 | contig 21721 bp, 29 predicted proteins | sample CowpeawhiteBW_FD_187525 | JGI IMG/M metagenome (GOLD analysis project Ga0209589, IMG submission 187525) | Root nodule microbial communities of legume samples collected from California USA - Cow pea white BW (SPAdes) (version 2) | ecosystem: Host-associated > Plants > Roots > Nodule | place: USA... | reverse complement strand
CCTTGACAAACTGGATGTAGCTCAGGTTTGAGTGAACCAGTATAAAAATTCGTGGTGTCCTCTCTTCTCTAACCTTTCTCTCTTGCATTTTCATTTTAAAGTTTCAAGAACTTGTGTTTTAATCATATTTTTCATGTTCTTGCATGTTTTCATAGCATCTGAAGCATTGAGCATGTTTGTATAATCATTTGGAACTGATCTTTATCATTCTTGAGCATTGTTTCTGGTTTAAAATTCAAATTCACATTTCTGCATTTTTCCCAGTATTTCAGTCGACTGTTTTTCAGTTTCAATCAATTGATTATACCATAACAGAATCTGTTTAGTAAAATCAATCTGTTAACTCTGTTTTTGATCGATTGAAAATGTATAGTTCAGTATTGTTTGCATCCTAACTTGGTGATCTATTTGATTCAATTAAAGGAGGTTTTTAGCTTGTAAAAATAGCCTAAAGTTTTAACTAGCCAATTCAACCCCCCCTTCTTGGCTTTTCAACCATTTCAAAACTAACATAAAGTACTTGTCTGATCAGAAGGAGCTGAACATGAGGCAGAGGAGGTGGATGAAGTTCCTGAAAGATTATGACTTCGAGCTCCTATATCATCCGGGGAAGGCAAATGTGGTGGCAGATGCTCTGAGTAGGAAGACTGTACATATGACACATCTCATGATAAAAGAGGTATAATTGTTGGAGAAGTTCAGAGACATGAGGCTACAGGTGGAGTTGGGGTCCGAGTCCATTAGGTGTAGTACCCTTACTATATCTAGTGACTTCTTGAGCTCGGTGAGAGAGAGGCAGTTATTGGATGCCAGCCTGAACAGAGTCAGAGAACAGCTTGGGTTAGATGAGACTAGAGATTTCACTTTGGGTAATGATGATATCTTCAGGTTCCAAGGCAGGATCTGTGTACCCAATGATGCTGAGGTAAAGAAGTTAATTCTGGAGGAAGGACATAAGAGTCATCTTAGTCTGCATCCCGGCATGACTAAGATGTACCAGGACCTCAAGGAAACTTTCTGGTGGCAAGGGATGAAGAGGGATGTGGCTCAGTTCGTATCAACATGCTTAACTTGTCAGAAGGTGAAGGTGGAGCACCAGAGGCCTGGTGGGAATCTACAGCCCTTGGAAATACCAGTGTGGAAATGGGACAACATCTCCATGGATTTTGTAACCCATTTGCCACAGACTTTTAGAGGACATGACACCATCTGGGTGATAGTGGACCGGTTCACCAAGAGTGCCCACTTCTTGGCGATGAACTTGAGGATGTCTATGGCCAAGTTAGCCCAGCTGTACATTAAGGAGATCGTGAGGTTGCATGGAGTACCTTCGAGCATAGTTTCTAATAGAGACCCACAATTTACATCCCGGTTCTGGAAAACCTTACAGGAGGCTTTGGGGACCAAGTTGACTATGAGCTCAGCCTACCATCCCCAAACTGATGGCCAATCAGAGAGGACCATCCAGTCACTTGAGGACTTATTACGGACGTGCATACTGGACCACTTGGGAGCTTGGGATGAGGTATTGCCTTTGATAGAGTTTACCTACAACAACAGTTTTCATGTGAGCATTGGCATGACGCCATATGAGGCTCTTTATGGCAGAAGGTGTAGGACTCCTCTTTGTTCGTATCAGGATGGAGAAACGGTATTGGTTGGACCAGAATTATTAGAGCAGACAACCGAGAAGGTGAGAAGGGTGAGAGATAGGATGCAGGCGTCTCAGAGTAGGCAAAAGGCCTATGCTGACCAAAGGAGGAGGCCCTTGGAGTTCGTAGCGGGTGATCACGTGTTCTTGAGGGTGACCCGAACCACTGGTGTGGGAAGAGCTCTCCGCTCAAAGAAGCTTTCCCCTAAATTCCTTGGTCCATATCAGATCATGAGAAGGATTGGACCAGTGGCCTATGAGATACCCTTACCCCCGCAGTTGGCGAACCTTCATCCAATATTTCATGTCTCATAGTTGAGGAAGTACGTGTTTGGCCCAGTGCATGTGTTGGAAGCCGAGGATATACAGATCAGGGAAGACCTCACAGTGGAAGTACCACCCGTCGCTCTAGAGGATAGCAAAGTTGAGGAGCGACGAGGGAAGGAAGTCCGCCTAGTTAAAGTCATATGGGATCAGAGAATGGGTGACTCGACTTGGGAGTTAGAGGAGGACATGAGGAAATCACACCCGCACCTTTTTACCTGGTAAGTTTCATTTTCGAGGTCGGAAATTTTTATTGTTGGGGGGAATGTAAGGCCCATTTATTCTGCTCCATTATTTTTAAGGGCTGCCTTATAATAGTTGGGCCTGAAGGCTGGCCCTACAATAGTTGGGCCTAAAGGATGGCCCATAGGATAAAATCCTTTTCGTGTTGCCCTAATTCACACTTATATTCACTTTCAGAAAAATCAGCCGTCATCTTCCCCTCGCTCCTAAAATTTAGCTCTGCTAGGGTTTAGCTCCCGCTCGTTCGTACCAGCTCAAGAGTTCGCTTCATTTCACGTAAGTTGGTTTTGAACCTTGCTTTCCTTTTCGAGTTTTCTTTCATGGGTTCAGTTAAAGTTCACATGGTAACCCTATTATACTTCTGTACCACTGTTTTCCAGCTCCTAAGCCTCTACTTGGAGCTGTTGTGCTCTGCGTTGCTTGTCAAAGCCTGTGTTAAACCCTTCCAGGTATGGGAAGCTAGAACCCCTCCAAAATGTCAAAGATATTTGTGGTTGTTAGTGTTGGTCTTGCGTTTGATTGCATTTTGAGCACTGTTATAGATGTATAAAATGATTGGATCACTGTTTGGGATGCTATGTTATCCCCTGCAGGAGAAAACAGTGGCGAGAACTGTTAAACTCGCCTAAGCGGGCATGTCTCGCCTAGGCGAGGTTAACAGGAGCTCGACTAAGTATTTTTGCCACGAAGGGTCGCTCAGGCAACCCATTGTAATTTTGAGCGAGCGACGTCTCGCTTAGGCGAGGAGAGTCTCGCCTGAGTGAGAACGCGCGTAAAATCTCTGTACTGGAAGTCGAGCTCTCGCCTAGGCGAGGGAAGCTCGCCTGAGCGAGGGTCATTCTCGCCTGGGCGTGATCCTGTTGCCTGAGCGAGAAGCTGGGCGAGAAGGTGGAAGTTTTCCTTGATTTAAAATGTGATTATGTGCTTGGATGGTTATTACCTTTAAGAATATGAGCTGAATGACTTTTATGAATGGGATGGTATGAGAGTTATGACTTATGCGTTTTAACATGATGTGAGTATGATATATGTATGAGATGATTCATGAAATTGAGATGATAAGTTTGACATGAGTTCGGCATGAGACATGAAAGAGGTTGGTATCGATATGGCATGGTAATAATATGAGACAGAGTTCCATATTCTGGGTTCGAGAATAATGAGTTGGCATGGTTTGGTTGGGAATACGAAAGAGGTGAATTATGAGAAATTGTATGAGACGTATATGTACATATATTGTGTGTATGCATACCGAATCTGTTTGATTGATTAAGAAAGTATGGGCCGTGTCAGTGCGTAAGTCCTTGGGATCTCTAAGTGAGATTCCCAGGGTCGTGCTTCAGTGGTCAGGACGTAATCCCATGGCCCCTGTTAGTGGGTGCCCATAGTGGTGCCCCATTTGTATAACTAGGTAAGGATTCAAGGTAAGGTTGCATCCTGACACTGTAAGGAGTCAGTTAGTCTCACCTAGAGTGGACTGACTCCTGTGGTGAGAGTAGCAGGAGGCCCGAAATTCATTAAGGGCTAACCTTGTGGTGAGGGAAAATTTATTCTTTATAACACTTGTAACACATAGCTCGGGGGTGAGCAGAGGTATCCACTACAAGTGCAAGCATCCGCTGAATCCGACCAGGTTATATGTATCCGGATGAGTCGAGTCGAGTCGTAGTGTATTGCTTGGGAGGTCGTAACATGCTTGTGTGATGTATGCATAATGGACTGTGAATATGTATCTGACTTCATAGATGAAATGTTTTTGGCTCTAGCTTACCCTTTGCTTGTTTGATTGTCTTGTGTGTGATTCTTCTCTTTTGCGATGATCATAAAATTATTGATGTGAGCAGAAGCGAGAGGTTCTCGTGGTCAACAGGAGAATGGTGACTCTGCTGCATAGTCCATCTGGGCTGGAGCTGATGTTTTATTTCTTTTCGTTGGGCTTTTGTTAGGGTCACGACCCATGTATTCTGTTTGACTCGTGATATTTTATATTCCTTTTTACTTTATATCTGGTTTTTCCTGTGGCACCGTGGTGTGCCTTACGTTGTAAGAAGTGAGTTTAAACTCTAGGACTGCGCTAAGATATTATTCTAGTGTGACGCTTCTTTAATTACGCTATTAATTTAATGGGGTGTTACAATATTTAAATAAAGAATCGGATAATATTGGATACGTAAATCATTAATTATAAGTTTTTTTAGTTAAATTAATTAATACAAATAATGACAATTATCAGATTAAAAACATTAATATTTAGATATGATATATAATTAATTAATAAAGAGTAATAAAATAATGTTATTATATTATTAAAATTTATAGTTAAATTTTATAATTATACATTAAATTAAAATAAAATATATATGTTCATTGTTATGTAAAACCTATTATATTGTATTAAGATTGGTGTTGTATGGTAAAATAATATTGTTATACGATTAAAATTTAAAATGAAACGTGCATACACGGTCATTGTTAAAGTAAAATGTAAATATATTCTGTAATATAATCTCGTGCAGAATAAATACAACACAAAAAGTTAATAGTAAAATGTTTCACGGATATTTTTATCCTCAGACGAAAGCTTGATCTATGAAATTTTTTTATCCAATTATGCTATCATATAATATTCCTTGGTTTTATTTATTATTAATATCTTTCATACCCTTATTATTTTCATTAATTAAGTTAAATTCTATTGTTGTTAGTACCTCAATGCAAACTTTGCATCAAAAGTTTTCCTTAAAGGTTGTAAGAACTACATCTTGGTCAGCAAGGAATGAATGATGTTGACCGGCACTATTAGATGGAAAGGAAGATATGCGAGACAATTCTATCTCAATTATGTGTGGAAACATTTTTTCTCTGCAAATGAATTTTGGGCTAGAGACCGTATTGGAACTGGTGTTTCTAAGGACATGTCTTCATCTATAACAATTATTAAAATTAGTTCTTAATATATTTAGTATGGATCCTGGAATTTTATGAGACATTTAACTTTTTTTAGGTTGGATACAATTTAGATACTTAGATTTTGGGATTAATATTATCGTTTTTGTTACTCGTGATATATGACATGTATTTAAATCAATTAATTGATAATAAATCTTTAGAAATTAATCATATAATTATTAATTACAAATGTATAAGTTTAACAGATTTCAAAATGATGGAATAAAAAAAATCCATTCATAATTAGAACATTAAAAACAATGAATGAAATTAATTGGTCAATTAATAAAAAATTTTTAGAAACAAATCATATAATTACTGATAGTATAAATCCATTCCAATTTTTACATACTTGAGCTAATACATAACCAATGGTCTAAAATTGTTTGAAAAAAAAAATTCTAAGTTGGATACACATTTTATTTTCACATTGCTCTGCTCATGGATTTCGATCATTTTCAATCACTAATTATAGTAATAAAGATGAGAAGGTTACAAAAGCTCTGGACAATATTACATCTCGCAACCTATCTTGATAAAACGTACCAACTATATTAGTTCCTGACGGAACTACAACAACATTTGGCACACTCATTAAAAAGTCAAACTAACTAATCTTTAGGCTGTAGTCCATGATTCCTTTTAGTTGGTCTGAAACATTAGTCAAGCTACAAAGACTAACAGAGGATGAAAGTAACAATTTGCTAAACTTACCTATGTCAAACAAAAACTTGCAAACAAAAGGCTAGGGTTACCATACCTTAAATTCTTTTACACTGAAAGTCACATCTATTGGATCTCCACTATCAACATACTGCAAAAATTCTTCTTTAGGATTTATCCACAACTGGGTGTGCACATCAATAGATCATTGTCTGCAATGACATTCACACACATAAATATATACCATTTGCAATATAGTTACCAATAAAAGAATCCTCTTCACCTTTAGTTGGGCATTTCCATATAACTTCGAAGTTCAACAACCTTTCCGCTAATCAACATAATGGTGTGTTGAGGGTGACCTTTGCTATAATTTAAAATCTATGACATGAATGTCGGTTACTACAACAAAATGAAATGATTATCTAAAACTAATTCATGATATTTGGTATTATGTTTAGAGTAGAAAAACGCATGAAAAAGGATTAGATACTTAAAATTACATGGTGATATTTGGTATTCTGTGGTGATATTTTTATAATCATATTCCATGCATTTTCATCCGGTTCTCCAAGTTTCCAATTTTCTATGAATTCATATGAAAGTTCATAGCAACCACACTTCATAAAAGTAAAAAATTAAATAATAAATTAAGCACATATCATACTTTGGATACCTCGAGTTATTTGAGAACAAAAAGCAACCTCCTTTATGCTATCAAACTTGTTAGCCATCCTATCAGATAATTATGGGAGCATCAGAGATTAAAACGAGAATCTAGTTAAGTGAAATCAGCTGACTGATTTTGAAAATCAATCGATTGAAAATCGTAAAATTGAACTTTATTTTTCCAGATTCAGTTTTAATGCATACTGAATTGCAAAATTAGCAGATTAAAAACCACAACAGATCAAATTTTCATCATTTAGTGGCAGTTTAAGTTAAATAAACACGTTGAAAAACAGAATCAACAGGTTGATAGATCATGATTTTTGCAAACAGAGGCAGATTTAAGTGAAATCAACACGTTGAAATTAAAAATCAACATGTTAAATATGACAATTTTCATTTTTTGCATACGACAGCTGATTTTTATGAAACCAATGCATGAATACATAAGATTAACATGCTAAAAAAACATCGGACCACATTCTTCATGTCTAATATGCCTAGTTCAGTTCTGAGCTTGTTAAACCTATCACTAGCCAATGGTTTAGTAAACAAATCAACCAATTGATTTTCAGTTTTAACAAATTGAATTTCACAATCTCCCTTTTGAACATGATCACGAATGAAATGATACCTAACCTCTATATGCTTGGTTTTAGAATGTTGTATTGCATTCTTGGTTAAGTTCATGGCACTAGTATTATCACAATACAAAGGTACCTTGCTTAGCCTTACACCATAGTCCAAAAGTTGATGCTTCAACCATATGATTTGTGCATAGACATGTCCAACATCAATATACTCAACTTTAGCAGTGGAGAGTGCCACATATGCTTGCTTTTTGCTATACCATGAGATTAGACTTGAGCCAAGTAGATGGCAAGTGCCACATGTGCTTTTCCTATCCAATTTGCACACATGCATAGTCAGAATCTAAAAAGCCACTAAGAGTTATGTTAGAATCACATGGATACCATAAACCAACATTGGTTGTTCCTTTAAGGTACTTTAGAATCCTTTTTGCAGCTTTAAAGTGTGATTCCTTTGGATTTGCTTGGAACCTAGCACATAAGCATATTCTAAACTAAATATCTAGCCTACTTGCTGTAAGATAGGGCAAAGACTCAATCAACCCTCTATATTTGGTTGAATATCTAGCCTACTTGCGATAAAAACTGCTCTCACTACAGAGCTCCGATTCAAGATCCGACCGATCAAAGTCAAGAACTATGTGCTATGGAGCAACTGTTAAAATATCAGCTCCATCCAACGGTTAACGAAATAGAAATCGTCATTTTACGAAGAGTGTACAGTGTAGAAAAATGGGTAGCGCTTCAAAATGAGATAAAGAAAAGGAAAGGTGGCTGCACCAAAATAAATAGCTCACGTACAAGCAAGAGTTCAATCAATCCTTGGCCTCATTGAAATATAAAATCATGTACTGCACCCACATCAATACGCATGATATCAAAAGTATGAAAGAGGAAATCTAATAAATCTGCACCACATTCACGTAAATAAAAAAAAGGAGAGGTAGAAGAGTTAATCTCATGCAAAAAACTTGCTCCAACAGCAAGAATGAAGAGAAAACAATCACATATGCATGCCATGGAAAAGAAGAAGGATATATCAAGTATATTCATTAAAACCTCATGCACCAATCAACAAAATAGAGAGAAGAAATAAGGTAAAGATTCAAACAACACAAAAAAACAAACTCAGCTTCCCCTACACTACACATCCATGCTTTTCAAGTTTCATTCATCAAGCAAACAACAAGAAAACAATAACAATAGAAGAAAGCAAAGTTCGAACCCCACTCCTACACACATTGCACATAACCTTCCACCACTAGGCTATATGCTTTCACATGATTTAACATGCATTATAGGTATTAAAATACTTATACTCCACAAACCATAATTCCTTAAATTAGATAAATAACAACTTTAATCACTCATTTAATTAAATAAAATACAACCATCACTTAAATAATAATTATTCCATATTTAATAAATTTATAACCTATTTAAATTAAATAAATCAACAATATTAATCAAGCCATTAATTTTTTTTCATGTGTTTCCCTTTAGTCTAATTTTTCCCGGGTCTTACATTTTCTAATGAAGAGTGTTTTATCCACTACATCTCTAGCATAACTTTTTGATAAGAGAAAATTGCTTAGCCTTTCATACCATTGTCGTGGTGCTTATTTCAAACCATATAAGGCCTTTTTCAATTTGAAAACATGGTTAGGATAGAGATGATCCTCAAATCCAGGAGGTTGTGATACATACACTTCTTCATTTAGGAAACCATTCAAGAATTCACTTTTCACATCCATTTGACGCAATTTAAAGTTACATATGCAAGCATATGCTAAGAGTAATCTCACAACTTCTAGCCTAGCTACAGGTGCATAAGTTTCATCAAAGTCAATACCTTCTTCTCGATTTTAACCTTTAGCAACTAGTCTAGCTTTGTTCCTTAAAATATTACCATCTTCATCCATTTTATTTCTAAAAACCCATTTAGTTCCAATTATATTCATATCATCAGTTTTAGGCACTAGAAACCACACATAATTTCTTGTGAATTGATTGAGTTCATCTTGCATAACAACAATCCAATTACTATCATTCAAAGCATCATTCACATTTTTAGGTTCAATTTGAGATACAAAAGCAACATGTTCAGAAAATACAGTTCTACGTCTAGTAGATACTCCCTATTTGATATCACCTATGATGTTGTCCTTTGATAAACCTCTAGGTTAAATTCAATCCTTGGGCAAGTTGTTGTCTGCAGCTTTTTTAGTCGGCTATTTTTCCTTTTCAGCCGTTTGATTTCCTGCAGCAGAGGACTTTTCTATAGCAGAAATCTGTTCCTGCAGTAGATCTTCTTCATTTGCATCTTTTGACACTTGATCTTGCATCTTTGGGTTAGTTTCATCAAATACAACATGCATGGACTCTTCAACAATCATTAGTCTCTTGTTATACAATATATATGCATGGCTTTGTATAATATAACCAAAAAAAATTTCTTTTGTAAGAAAGCAATGTATGTTATATGATGCATGATGCAAATCAATCAAGTATATATTGTTGACTCTTTTTCCTATCAATACAATACTACCACATACATCACATATAAAGCAATGGTTTGGTTCAAACACAACTTTAAAACCTTTATCACTAAGTTGGTCAAGGTACAACAAGTCTTTCTTTTCACTTTTGATAACCTGCAAAACAAATATACATTACATGGTACCCTTTTATAGGTTGGGTCCAACATGATTAGATCTTTCTTGATCCTTTTGGGATCCATTTCATAACCCCTTTAGGAATATCATATTTTCTAGCGTGACAATTCTTAATAACATGACCTTTTTGCATGCAGTAGTTGCAGGAAATGAATGACATGTCATTTGGCTTACTTTTTGAAAAGAAACTAGAGAACTTCTTGGTTTTCTTTTGGAAAGTAGGATTGTAACCAAGTCCAGCTTTGCCAAACACACAATTTTGAGAACTAAGAACAACCTCTAAGTTTGCTTCCCCTCTTGTGAACCTTGCATAGGTCTTTATAAGGTATTTCACTTGATTTTTCAAAACTGTGCAGTTTTCACAGGGTTTTTCAGTAGGTTGATTTCTAAAACAATTGGTTGAATTACTGTAAATTATTTCCAAATGTTCGAAATCAGTTTTTAAATCAGCTGTTTCTTTTTCCATTTGACTGACTCTATTTTCCAGCCAGTTATTTAAGCCTTTCAATCGATTGTTTAATGCAGAAATCTTGTTTGCTTCGTTATGCAACTCTTCAAAATCATGCAACAATTGATTATAGTCATTTTTGTCTAGAGAACTTACTTGACTTGAGGAGGATGACTTATAACCAGCCATGAGGCACAAATTGGCTTCTTCACTCTAATCTTGTGAAGAGCTACTTGTTTTTGAATAATCATTATCCTCACATGCAATGTATGCACGTCTCTCCTTTGGCTTCTTCTCCTCTTTCCTATCAATACTCTTCTCCTTTTCTTTGTTAGCATTTGGACATTCAATTTTGATATGTGCTTGTTTTCCATAGTTATAACAAGTAAAATTAAATGAGTTTGATTCATTATGTTTGGAAGTATACCTCTTGGTATTATCTTTGCTACCTTTCCTTTTGAGATACTTACCAAACCTTTTGACAAGGAGATTCAAGTTCTCACTTTCACTTGATTCAGCCACCTCATCCCTGAGTTCCTCATTCTTCTTGGTGCTAGTCTTCAAGGCTATGTTCCTTACCTTTTGCTCACTTGACTCTAGCTCATTTAGCCTTTGCATCTCAATCTCATGCTCCCTAAGCTTGCCAAACAATTCAGCTGTAGTAAAAGTGGATAGATCTCTTGTTTCTGAGATAGCCGTGACCTTTGGTTGCCAAGATCTATCAAGACACTTCAGCACCTTGATGTTTAACTCTTCTTTATCAAATTCCTTACCCAAACCCATGAGATGATTGACTATATGAGTGAAACTCTTTTGTACATCTGCTATGGATTCTCCTTGTTTCATCTTGAATAGCTCATACTCTTGAATCAAGACATGCTTCCTTGCTCTCTTAACATCATTGGTTCCTTCATGAGTCATTTCAAGAATCTCCCACATTTCTTTGGCACTCTTTCATTGTGAAACCCGAAAAAACTCATCCATGTTGAGAGATGACGTGAGGATATTCTTAGCATTGCAATCATATTGAGCTCTCCTCCTTTCTTCCTTAGTCCATTGAGTCCATGGCTTATCAACCTGCACATTTGCAACAGTATGCTTAGGAGTATATGGTCCATTTATGATTACATCCCATATCCCTTGATCTATTGATTCTCATATACATCAGTCACGTACTCTGCTTTATATTATAATATGAAATGTCTTATTTGTTCCTGCAGAGAACAAATAAGATATGTCAGACACAAGCGTTACCTTACTTCAGTCCACAATCTCCTCAGTAGGCTTCCTCCCGGCTGGTATATGTCGTATGTGGATATCTCGGTGTGAATTGGTTGTGACTCGAGAGGGGTTACCAACAGAAGAGACTCCGATGCTCAAGTCAGCAAAACCTCTTAGAAAGTCAAATGTCGTGATTAATGGAGTTGAATGCATACCTTTAATTGCTGGGGTCCATGCTTATTTATAGATTTATTAATTATGTCTTGCCACGTCATGGGCTGGGCTCCTATTTGGGCCATAGGTGGGCCTGGGTCATGATCCAGGCTCCTTAATTCGAATATGCTAAGTTGGTGCTAAGTTCTTGTTTGATTATCCTCAGTTAGCGGCTTAGGCCGGTTACTTCTTTGGCGGTTTAGGCCGGGTACTATCATTCGTTTATACATGGGCCTTATTTGCGTCCTTGGTTGTTACGTAAGCGGGTTTTATGGTTATAATTTGGCTAGGTGTGGTACACCAGTCCCTCAGCCTTTGCCGGTATAACTATGACGGTAAAGGATGAAAAGTGTTGGTATGTTTGGTTAGGCCGGCTAGGTGTGGTACACCAGTCCCTCAGCCTTTAAATGTGACGAACAGTGTTAAGGCTTAAAATGTGAAGAGGTTTGTGGCAGGTGAAGGGGTGCCAGAAGTATAATCCAAAGGGGTTTTACGCCGTCATTTTTTATGTTCATGACCTTTGGTGTGCCTTGTGACGATTGGAATGGGTTGTGACTTTTGGCAGGAAGAAGTTGTAGCGTTTGGGATTCATGTTTATAAATGAAGATGTTGTTGAAAGTGTGTTCACGTTGCTTCATTTGTAAAAAATCTGATATTAGTTACTTTGTGTGCGTTAGAGCTGTCCGATATCTTCCTTATCTCTACCGTCATCCTAAAAAGAATCAGGTATGTCTAGTAGTAGTGATAGGGTTTCCCTATCAAGTTCGAGTAGTGAGAGGTCTGGGGGGAGCGTGAGTAGTAAGTCAGATAGTAGTGATAGGGAGGAGTCGGGAAATGTGGGGAGGATCCCTATGGAGAGGATAGTTGAAGTTAGGGAGGATCCACCTGAGGAGTTGGCGGAAAGTAGTTGGCCGGTGAAGACGGGATACAAGTGGGTTGTAGCAAATGTGCGAACACAACAGTCGATATTCTAGTGGTCACGATCGCTGAAGTCGTGGCTGAATTGTACTCCTATCTTTGAGAAGGGTGCTCGAAGGGACATAGTGGTGCCAGAGAGGGTAACTGTTGTAGAATGTGTATGCCATGGCCGAGATGGAGCTGTTGAGGAGTTTTTTTACATGTACATGTGTCATTTCTCATAATTACACATCCGGTTGCTGTTTGATGAGTTTACTATGGGAGTGTTGCGGCTGTTGAATGTTGCTCCCACTCAATTGCACCCAAACAGCTGGGCATACTTGCAGGCATTTCGGTTGTTGTGTATAGCTTTGTATTTGCAACCTACTCCACGGGCGTTCCTCTACTTTTTTTTGTTACGAAGGCCGAGAAGTCCAACAACGTGGTTGTCGCTTATAAGCCGGCCTGGTTTTAACAGATTGGATGCTTTTACTCAATCTTTTAAACACTTTAAAGATGGGTTCTTTAAAGTGGTGATAAAGCAAGTTGGCTGTTCGCATTTTTACATTGCTAACGGCAATACTAAGTTCCCCTTTTTCTGGACCGGCAACCCTTGGAGATATAAGGTGATGGCGAGGGAGGAGTTGTCGGTGGCCGACAAGGAGGTGGTGGATGCAGTGATGCTCTTTAGTGATAAGATGCCCACTAAGGGCTTAATTAGGGTTTATAATTCGGTTCACCCGATTATAGATATTGAAGGTATCTTTTTGAATTTTTGAGTGTTATTTTGTGTTTGGGCGTTCTGACGGTTGTATGTTGTGGGTTACAGGTCATATGGCACATATGGGAAAGAAGAATTTGACAGTCTTCCAAACGTTCCAGAAGGAGAAGGCGACTAGAGCTAGAGCCGCTGGGAACACTGAGGTTCCTAACTTGCAAGAGTCGCTGGTAGACGTGCATGTGCACGGTGGAACGAAAAGAAGGGCGGAGTTACCGGCTAAGCCCGGTAAAGGAAAGGATGTGAAGAAAGTGCGGACCGCTTTGATGGGGCCGGGGTCATCTAGTGGAGGTAAAGGACCGGAGGCTGGCCTTATCGAGATCAATATGCCAGAATCACTAATTGATTCGATTGACAATATGGAGCCTAATACTTTAGTGAAGGCTATGGTTGAGTTTAGCAGCAAGACACTGATACTGGGGCGGCGGGTGGGGTCTTTATATCAGAGAGAATTGAAGGAGGGAAGCCGGGCAAAAGTCAGAGAGTTGCAAGGAAAGGTTGACAAATATGCCGAGGAGAAATAGGCCTGGAAAAAGGAGAAAGAGGTGTGGCAAAAAGAAAAAAAGAGGCTGGCAACTTGGAGGGTGCGCTGCCTAGACTCGGAAGAAAAGCTGAAAGGCCGAATTGCGGATCTGGAGGCCAATTATGATAAAGTGAAAGAGAAATATGATGGGTTGGAGGTAGAGTTGGAAGATTTGAAAAGCTGTGTTATCTAGGAGCATATAAACGATTTTCAGAAGGGTTTGCGACAAACGACCTTCTTCTATAAGGATGTTGATGTAAATGATGCGAGGTTTGATGTGAATAAGGATGTGGTTGATGGTGTGCTTGTGGATGAGGCAGAATCTAGTCCCGAGGAGGATGCAGGGAAGAGGGCAGAGGAGGTGGATGCGAACGTTAATGGTGCGACTGCGACGGATGTTGACCAAGAGGGGACTTAGAATCATTTATTTTAATATTTCCAATTTGATGTTGATTCTAAGTTTGTAATAACCAGTACATTAATTACTTTTATGTTAATGTGATGAATACTTTGTGTATGCTTTGTTGTTTGTTTGATACCGATAACTCGTGTTATAGCGGTGCGTTCATGGTATGATATAATCGTGAGTGTGAGTTTGATGTATGTAGTGTTAGCTTTAGAGTGTTAAATTCGATAAGAAGCGCTTTGGTTTACGAATGCGATTTTACATTACTTTACATTACGGGTGTTCGACCCAAGCCGGTTACTTGTGGTAAGGGTGGAGAATTTAGACGATTTAAAAGCCAATTAAGGGTGTTTGACCCAGGCCGCTTACTTGTGGTAAGGGTGGGGAACTAAAAACGAATTAACAGTAAGTTATGGGTGTTCAACCCAGGCCGCTTACTTGTGGTAAGGGTGGGGAACTAAAAACGAATTAACAGTAAGTTACGGGTGTTTGACCCAGGCCGCTTACTTGTGGTAAGGGTGGGGAACTAAAAACGAAGAACTAAAAACGAATTAACATCAAGTTACGGGTGTTCGACCCAGGCCGCTTACATGTGGTAAGGGTGGGGAACTAAAAACGAATTAACGTCAAGTTAAGGAGTAGACGTGAGGTTAAGAACCCTTTGTTTTATTCATGAAATTTGGGGTGCCTCGTTAAAACCTCCCTGGCTAAAACCCTCCTTAGGGAAAAAAGACCAGGTGAGGGAAAAGAGTACACCCAGGGTTACAAGTATGTGCTACAATACATGTCTTTAACTAAAGTAAAACTTGAGATGGGACACATTCCATGTATTAGGTATTTCTTCCCCCGATAATTGTTCAAGCCTATACGCTCTTCCTCCAGCATCTTCACGTATTCGGTATGGGTCGTCCCAATTGGCGGAGAACTTGCCATCCTTCTTTCTTGCACTGTTGGCCATTCTCCAAACTAAGTCTCCCTTTGCGAACGATCTTGGGCATAGGTTCGCATTTTATTTTCTGGCCGCTCTCTGTTTGGCTGCTAAGTTGCGTATCTAGGCTTTTTCTCTTAACTCGGGTAGGAGGTCGAGGTGGGTGCTCATGTTTTGGTGATTTTGGACTGGGTCGTATAGTTCTCGGCGTAGAGATGGTTCACTAATTTCAACTGGTATCATGGTGTCTGTGCCGTATACTAGGCTGAATGGAGATTTATTTGTTGCTGATTGAGGGGTACACCTGAAGGCCCATAGCACTTTCACTAATTCTTCTGACCATCGCCCTTGGCGTTGTCCAACCGTTTACGCTGTTCTACTAGTATAACCTTGTTTGCTGCCTCGGCCTGTCCATTGGTGTGTGGGTGTTCAATAGAGCTGGTTACATGTTTGATGCCTAGGCCGGTATAGAATTTAGCGAGTTCTTTGTCTATAAACTATCCGCCATTGTCGGTGATGATTGTATGTGGGACGCCATACCGACATATAATATCCTTCCAAACGAATTGTTGGACTTGTTGGGCTGTAATGGTGGCTAATGGTTTGGCTTCTATCCACTTGGTGAAGTAGTCGACGACTACTATCAGGAATTTTACTTGGCCTTTTACCGGGGAGAAAGGGCTGAGAATGTCCATTCCCCACTTTGCGAAGAGCCATGGGGATAGTATATAATGAAGATGTTTCTGTTTTTGATGGATTAGGTTGCCATGTTTCTAGCAGGGTATGCATCTTGACAAAATCGTGGCAATCGGCCTCAATGGTCGGCCAGAAGTAACCAGCGCGAAGGATTCTGGTGGTCATGGTGCATGCACCGGAATGGTAGCCGCATATGCCTTCATGTAATTTTTTAATGATGTACTGAGCTTGTTCTACAGTGACGCATTTGGGAAGTGGTTGGCCGTATCCTTGTTTGTACAAGTCATCGCCTATCATCGTGTACCTAGCGACTTTAGTTAGCCAACTCCTGTCAACGTCAGGTGGGGGGTTACCGGTTTGAAGGTATTGGATGTAGGGAGTTGTCCAATTGTCGGCTTGGTGTTGGGTTAGGGTATGGCAAGTGTTTGTGATGGAAGGGGCAGACAACGTTTGTTGTAAGAGTGATCAATGGCGGCTTTTTAGCTTAGTGCTGACTAGTTTGGATAATATGTCAACTTTGACGTTCGCGGATATGGGAATGTGTTGGATGCAGACTTGTTCGAAGGCGGATTGGATGACTTTTCAGACCAGGTGATAGTATTGTAGGAGGGTAGCGTCCTTGATCTGGAACTCGTCATTTAGATGGCCCACGGTAAGCTTGGAATCGGTTTTGCATGTGAGTGATTTGACACCAACTTCGTGGCGAGGGATAAGCCGGTGAGGATGGCTTCGTATTCGGCTTGGTTGTTAGACGTTCTGAAGTCGAAGTGGAGGGATTTTTCGATGAGGATATCGTTGGGGCCTTCTAGGACGATGCCGGCACCTGCCCCTTTTGGGTTTGACGAACCATCAACATAAAGTGTTCATTGGTCCTCTTCAGGGGTTCGTTGGAGATCGTTGACAAAGTTTAGGAGGCATTGAGCTTTGATGGGGCCGTGGGGTTCATAGCGGATATTGAATTCGGATAATTTGATGGCCCAAGATGACTTGCGACCTGCGAGGTTTGGTTTCTGCAGTATTTTCTGGATGGGGTAGTCGGTTTTGGCGATGATGTTATGATTTTGAAAATAGGGACGTAGGCGTCGTGCTGCGTGTACTAGGGATAGGGCTAACTTTTCCACCATCTGGTATCTGGTTTCGGGATCTTGCAGGGTTCGGCTGACGAAGTATATAGGGTGTTGAGTGCCATTGACATCTTGAACTAGCATGGCGCTTACGGTGTGATCCATGGCGGTTATATAGACGAGTAGAGGTTGATGGGTGTCCGACTTATGGAGGATGGGTGGTGAGGTGATGGTGGTTTTTAGTTTTTGAAAGACTTGTTCACAACTGTCGTTCCACGTGAACTTGACCGATTTTTTGAGCAGTTGAATGATGGGATGGGTGTGTTCGGCTAACTTGGTAAGAAAGCGGGAGATGGCAGTTAGTCGACCTTTGAGGCGTTGTACTTCTTTGACACTACTGGGCTTCGCATCTCAATAATTTCATTGCACTTTTCGAGGTTAGCCTCTATGCTGCGTTGTGTAAGCATGAATCCGAGGAATTTACCACGATCGACGCCGAAGATGCATTTTTCGGGGTTGAGGCGGAGGTTGTATTATCGTAATGCAGAGAAGACGGTAGACAAGTCTTCAACATACTGGTGATGACTCGAGGATTGGACAACCATATCGTCAACGTATACTGCGACGCACTTGCCCATTATGTGGCTGAAGACCTTATCCAATAGTCGCTGATATGTTGCTTCTGCATTTTTGAGGCTGAATGACATGACCTTGTAGAAGTAGTTGGCGTCATCTATAATGAAGGTGGTTTTGTTCATGTCGGATGTGGCCATGGGAATTTGGTTGTAACCAGAGTATGCACTAAGAAAACTGAGAACTTTATTACCGGTTGCACCGTCGACAAGCCGATCAATGTTGGGTAAGGGGTAGGCATCCCTAGGATAGGCTTTATTGAGATCTGTGTAATCGACGCACATCCACCACTTGCCATTAGCTTTCTTGACTAGAACCACGTTGGAGAGCTAAGTGGTGTGCTGGGCTTCTTCGATAAACCCTGCGTTAAGCAACTTGTCGGCCTCGGCCTTGGCTGCTAATCGACGTTCTTCGCCAAGTTTGCGTTTTTTCTGGGAGACATATCGGGCCTCCTTGTAAATGGATAGTTTGTGGGATGCGACTTGAGGGTCAACGTGGGTAAGTCAGCAGCTGACCAAGCGAAGAGGTCTGTGTTGTTGATGAGGGTGGTTGTAAGGATGTCGCGTTGTTCAGGTTGTAATCCAGTGTCGAGTTTGGTGGCGCATCCATTAGGGAGCTCAACGGTATGGTTTCTTCGATCGGCTTGAGGCGAGCATCCCAGCCTACTCTAGGGTCTAGATCATCACCAGATAAGGCTATGTTATAGCCGGGTGGTCGTTCAATATGATTGGTTTGAAGGATGGGAAGCTGCGGGCGTACGCTGGGCATGTAGCATTTGCGGACGAGCCGTTGGTCGCCATGAATGGTAAGGATGTCGCCGGATGGGGATGGAAATTTCATGGCCAGATGAGTAGTGAAGACGACAGCGCCAAAAGTGTTGAGTGAAGGTCAGCCGAGGAGGACATTATAGGATGTGGGCGCGTTGACGACGAGGAATCAGATAGGTATTGTCTTGGTTTGAGCGCCATCGCGGAAAATGGTATAGAGGTTGATGTAGCCGCGTGTGGAACCATGGCGGTGGTGGGGAGCTGGAGTTTCTGGTATGTTGCCCAATAAAGGATGTCGACGGAACTGCCTTGGTCAATGAGGACTTTCTTGACGGCATAGTTTTCTAACTCAACGGTGATGACCATGGGGTCATCTTGTTGGTGATCAAGGCCATGGAAGTCGTCATCTGTGAAGGTTATGGGGGGCATGCGACGTCTATGATGGGAGTGGGTAATGTGGTAGATGGATTGTATATGGCGAAGGTGTCTCTTTCTAGCAAATGAGGTGGATCCTCCACTAGCAAAGCCACCAGAGATGGTGTTAATAGTGCCGCGTAGGGAAGGGGGGTCGGTAGGGGTGATATCGGTGCGAGCCAGTTGTGGGTGGCGGTTAGCGGGTTGGCTTGGTTGTTTGTCACAGTGATAATCGCAGGGAGGGCGTCGGTGGTCAGAACGAGGAGTGTGATCGGATCGGGAAGGGTGGTCGTCTCTGCGGACGAAGCAGCGGAAATGGCCAACACGAACCAATTCTTCAATCTTGTCTTGGAGTGCTTTACATTCCTCCGTGGTGTGGCCGTGGTTTCGGTGATAGCGACAATATTTAGTCATGTCTGCGTTGGGAGGAGTGGTCGTCTTGTGTTGTGGTGGGATGAGGTCGGCCTTTAAGGCCTCATCATGGAGACGAAATCTAGGAACATTTAGGGGGCATATCTGGTGAAACGGGGTTGTCAGGGTTCTCGAGGTCTCAGTTAAGGCCAGGAAGGTTGTGAAGGGGGGGTTGCTGCGGAGGGTGTGTAGTCATTGCAGAATTTTGTGTGGAGAGTTTGCATCTTCTCCATGCGGACGTAGTCGGCGGCCCAGAGTTTCAACTCATGCATGGAGGTGGGTGGGTGGAGGTAGACGTTGTTGGCGAAGGGGCCAGGTTTGAGAGTGAGTGCCATGCACTAAAGTATCATTTCCTAGTTGAGGTGTGGTGTGCGAAGTTCAACCTTACTGAAATGGTCAATGAAAGCTCGGAGTGTCTCGTCTTGTTCTTGTCTGACGCCGAGAAGTGAGATTGTTGTAATTTGGTGTGGGCGGCTGTCGGCGAAGTGAGTGGTAAACATGTGGGAGAGGGTGTCGAAGCAGTCGATGGAGTATGGCGAAAGGGTGGTAAACCATTAGAGGGCAGGGCCTTTGAGGGTGGTAGGAAAGGCCTTGTAGAAAACAGCATCATGGGAAGTGTATAGGGTGACATGGGTGATGTAGACCTTGAGGTGTTCATCTAGGTCGGTCTCCCTTATGTAGCTTTCCAGTGTGAAAGGTTCCCACTGGGCAGGGAGGGGGGTGTTGGCGATGAAATCAGTAAAAGGGTGACGTCGTCTAGGTTGTGCGGATGGTAGCGGGTGAGGGGGATGGGATGGTGAACGAGGGTGGGAAAAGTTGAAGTGAAGTTGTGAGGGGGGATATGGGTGGTTGGGAGGGTGGGAGGGATGTTATAGGGTGGGATATGGGTAGTGTGTAGGTTGGAAGGCATGTTATAGGGTGGGATATGGGTGGTGGGCAGGGTGGCGGCGGGGGTAAAAGCCGCAATGTTTCCTGGAAGGGTGGGATGGAAGTATGTATGATGGGTTGAGAGGATGGGAGTTTGTTGAGTAGTGGTGAAGGTGTGCGGGGTAGGATTGTACTCGCTTTCTTCTTTAGTGGGCTGGAAAGTTGGGGACCCTGCGACATCGGATGTTTCCTTAGCCTTTCCCTTTTGAGCGGGATCGGCCTCAATCTTTCGCCTTAGGCGTGAGTTCTTCTGTCGTAGTGCCTCCATCTCATCAACATTACGCTTCTTCAAATCAGCACTGTGCTTCTTCAAATCAGCCAGCTCTTGTTGCATCTTGGCTTGACCGTCTAGGATAACAGCCAAATCCGGGGTGATATTAGCAGGACCTGTGGGTTAACTCCAGCTCTATTGTGGGTAGAAACCATCTTCGAGAGAATGCAGGTTGGTTCGTAAAGTATTATCTCGTGTCCCACGATGGGCGCCAATTGTTCCTACAGAGAACAAATAAGATATGTTAGACACAAGCGCTACCTTACTCCAGTTCGCAATCTCCTCAGTAGGCTTCCTCCCGGCTGGTATATGTCGTCTGTGGATATCTCGGTATGAATTGGTTTGGACCCAAGAGGGGTTACCTACAGAAGAGACTCCGATGTTCAAGTCAGCAAAGTCTCTTAGAAAGTCAAATCTCGTGATTAGTGGAGTAATGAATGCGTACCTTTAATTGCTAGGGTCCATGTTATTTATAGATTTATTAATTATGTCTTGCCACGTCATGGGCCCGCCTCACAGGTTGAAATCAGGTTCGTTTATGTGGCCCGCCCCGCCCCGCTGCACGACCCGTGGCCCACAGGCTGGCCCGCGTATTTAAACAAACATAAATCAATCCCTACCAAGTAATCAAGTAATACTACAAATCTGTTACAAGACTTAATAAGCAATGCTGATAACAAAATATAATTACTTGCCAACATAAACAAAATACAACCACATCATTCCAAATCAAAGCAACAAAATCCTTAAACAAAATACAACCAAATTAAACCAAATCAAAGCTCATAATCTTTAAGTTCAACCAACAAATTCAAAGCTCCTAATTAACAGAATACACAAGCTCATAATCCTTAAGTTCAACAAACAAATTTAAAGTTCCTAATTAACAAAGTACACAACTAAATATGGAAATCATTCTTCATCTTCCATGTTAATAACATTGGATGCAACTTTGGATGAACCTTCATGTAGTACATTTTGGAAGTTAATATCTTCTCCCTCTTCTGCATACATTCAAACAAGACAATAAGTATATGATATTGATTAAAAAAATAGATTGAACAAATACAATAACAAAACTAATTACCCTCAACAAATCCATTCTTCCAACTAGAACTGTAGATAATTGCTTCCACATTCTCAGGAAAAAGTCGATTCCAATATTTGTTAAGGATCCGAGATTCAATACTAAATGAAGATTCAAATGCCACAATGGTTATTGGAATGCTAAACACATCTCTAGCCATTAAAGATAGATCAGAAAATCTTAGACTATTATTTTTCCACCATTGTAAGACATCCATTTGCTCCAAAAAGTCAAATTCTAAAGTGGGTTCATCCAAATATATGTCAAGTTGTG
>Ga0209589_1005383_pt1 | contig 21721 bp, 10 predicted proteins | sample CowpeawhiteBW_FD_187525 | JGI IMG/M metagenome (GOLD analysis project Ga0209589, IMG submission 187525) | Root nodule microbial communities of legume samples collected from California USA - Cow pea white BW (SPAdes) (version 2) | ecosystem: Host-associated > Plants > Roots > Nodule | place: USA... | reverse complement strand
ACATAATATTCTCTAATTATTTTTTTCTCTTTTTCATGATTCATGAATACATCGTAATGTATTTTAAAATTTGATTCTATTTGCGGGATGAATGTGAGGAGCAATACAGTCTTCTCCGCATTAAATTTCCAGCACAAACATCCCACACCCTCGCGATGCTTCTGTTCGAAAGCCAAGTTTCCAACACCTCTTCTTCCGATTTCAAAAAACCCTAGACGAACCCTGAATCCCAATTTCGCCCTTTCTCTTTTATTACAACCCTTTCACTTTCAGTTTTATTACACAGCTTAATTACAGCTTAATCCCAAAACCTATTACAGCTTAATTACAGTTTTATTACAACCTATTAATAACAGTAATTATTAAACCATTTCATATTTCCACGTGTACCACATTCAATATGCCACTTCACTGTTCAGTTCCGTTCACCATTTCCACGTCACTGTGCTCTTAACGCCGTTTCTGCATTTTTAACGGAAGGGACTTCATTGAGACAACTTTCCAAAATTAGGGACCTATTTAACACTTTTTTCAAATGAGGGATCAAATTCAAATTTTCATACGAAATTTGGGACCAATGGAACAATTTAACCTTTATTTAAAACTAATTTTTTTTTAAAAGATTTTAAAATATTTAAAAGAAAAAACAAAGAATTTGACATACATTTTTTAACCATTTTAACATTTATAATAAAAAATTAAATTAATTAAAATTTGACAAAAATAAAGATCTAACATAATACAAGACAAAAGTATAATCAAATTAAATAAACGTAATAAAAATAAACAAAAATAAGAATGAAATATGTATTTAAATATTTAATTTATATGGTTTACTCTTTCGATTCTGGACCGTTCCACAAATTCTAGATTGTTCCAACCAGGCAAATAGACAGCCAATGCAAATGAGACACGTTCCCACCGACTGTTTCAAAGGATTTAGGGTTTAAATAGGTCATTCACGCCTCCTAAACCGTATTTGCAATAAACTGTGTTTTTCGCCCCTCTGTTCCTATAGCTTTGAATCTTTCTTTGTCCTAATTTCAACCATGGCTCGCCGTAGTTCTGGTGGTAAGATCTTCTATCCCAATTCTCTATTCAATTTCTTCAATTTTCGTGACATCTATCTGTTCTGTGTTATTTTTATCGCGTTCGATGCTTTCTAGGGTTTATTTTCCCCCTTTTGGGATTGTCATAAATTCTCATTGTTTCTGTTATTTCTTTTTTCCTTTCCATGAACTTTTTGTTTCAGAGTTATTTGTGTTAGTAGTTTGATTCACGAATCATGCTCTCTCTATTATTTATGGTTATTTTTGTAGTTGGTGGCTTTCCAACTTAGAAAACAATAATAAGCATTAGGATCTTGGTAGAAGCCAGAAAAAATAAGTCTCCGACGAGACCTCATTAGAAGTTCTTCTGAAATTTGTTTCGCTTTCTCGGTTTTAATCTTCCTCTCTTTCTGTGACAATGATGACAATTATTAGATAAAACATCAATAGTCAGGAACATGAACCCGCTTTTGTGAGATGGTACCAACTTTTAAATATTAACTCCTATTCACAAACTTACCTATCCTTCATATTTTGGCCTTTAAATTTATTGGCTCAAGCAAGATTAAATCAAATGAAATGAATTTATTCATTAGCACTACTTAGATGAAACCAAGTTAGATTAATTGATTTTATATTTATTTACTTCTCTGCTAAATCTTGGGAAATTGTTGACGGTGTTTCTGGGATTTGTTTTTGCCTTTCAAATCTTTTCTATTCATAATTATACATGTTTTTTTTTTAATTTCTGATGATGTTTGGGGTCAGTTTTTGTATGTGCTTATTGATGTGCGAGGGTAAGTAGTGTGTTTTAGCCTGGTACGAATTGTGATCTAGGTCTATTTGTGAGCTACCTAGGGCTATGGGCCGGGATAGCTCTCAAAATGTTAGATTTGGAAAGCTTGGGTGGCACGCTAACCTACCCATATTCAACTATCAGTACTCTTAAATAATTGTTTATTTTTTATTTCTTTTCAATATCTGCATATCTTAAAAGATCAACTATCTTGTATAAGGGGTGTTTAGTGAAAATAATGCTGAACCTCAATTTGGAAGTATCCGAATAGTTACAGCCAGTGTGTAACCCACTAGTTTTTAAATATCAAAGACCAACTATATATGATGTATTATCATTATGTTGCTGGAGTTGCATGTTGGGTTGCCAGAAATGGAATGAGTTTAAACATATTTATGATTCTGGCAATACATACCTGAGGGAAAGGCAGCCAAACAAAGATTGTGGTTGCTGAGTGTGGAAATCACACCTATTGTAGATTTCGTCTAAGGTAGTAATTGCAAACAGACTGGGGCGTAATTTCTCTTGCTAGTGGACAGATGCATCAACCGTGAGTCCAGATTCTCTTTGAGATTTTTGTGCTGCATCTGCTGAACATTAAAAATACATTATGTTGGTATTTTAAAAATCTTTTTAATATATTTTAAAATTTCAAAATTTTTTGGGTCTATTAGTGTATTTTAAAGACATAACAGAGAAACAATACAGTAGAATCCAACAGAAAAACAACACAGCAGAATCTAGCAGAGAATCCAAATTTGTGAGCCGTGGACCTTCACTTTTTTAACTATCTTTCTCTGCAACGGTTGAATTGGGACTTTTGTTTAATTGATAAATACTTTATGGTAATTGGTTGATACATGTGTTTGGACTGAGTGTATTATAGCATAAGCCTGAACTAACCTACACATTTGATTTTGGATTAGTCAAGTTGAAGAAAAACTCTTAAAGCTGATCCAAAGGTTTCTTGATTGGATCAGTTTCTGCAAAATACTTGCCAAGTTGCCACCTATTCAAATTCATGAAAAATCATGAGATCTTGTGCACTTCAGACGGAAAGTAAGAATAGGAAATTAAGGATGAAGGCATTATATCACTTGAGTTCATACTGAAATATTTTTTATTCAGGATAGATATTTTATTTAGAGTTTTGTAGGCTGAACTAATTTTTGTAACATGGTTCATATGGTAATATGTTTATTTTGGGTGAACTAATGGTTCGGTCATCTTTATTCTGCACGGTAATCTTGAATTCTTCTTATATGACTTTATTTCTTAATTTTTTAATTTAGGAAGATCTGCCCGTCCTGCACCTCGTGCAGCACCTCGCCCTGCACCTCAGCCAGGTTTGTATGAATACTATAAATGGATGATTTACCAATTTTAGTTTTCCAACTAGAAATAGTTGGACACACTACTTTTCTCTAATATACAATGCACTGATGTTATGATTCAGTTCACAATGCTCCTCCTCCAGCCCCTGCTCCGAGTGGCGGTGGTGGTATGCTTAGCGGCATTGGCTCAACCATTGCACAAGGTATGTGAAGGAAGCCCAAGGTTATTTACCTGGTAATCCTATCAATCAAAGATTAAATCCTACGCTTCTGGTTTTGATTCCTCTGTCTATTAATTTTTCAGGCATGGCCTTTGGCACTGGAAGTGCAGTAGCACACAGAGCTGTGGATGCAGTTATGGGTCCTCGTACCATTCAACATGAAACAGTTGTCAGTGAGGCTGCTGCTGCACCCACACCCACTGCAAATTCGTTTGGGAGCGATGCATGCAATATCCATACAAAGGCATTCCAAGATGTATGTTGTTTGCCTCGTCTTATTCTTAATTGTTGAATTATGTTTTGGTATATTAATATGCTAGTTAACACTTCATTAGTTGTACCAATGTATAGTTTTGTACAATCACGTGTGCCATTTATGATAGTCATACCAGTATATATGTGCTTAGAAAGATGTGGAGGTTTAGACATACCATATATAGCTGATGATTTTTTATAAAAAGTACTATTGTTCTTGGAATTATCCAATTGATTGCGTTTCCTTAAATCCCATTCATTTATGAACTCTTGTCCTTATTTTGCTTCCTGATAATTTTTTTTGGTGATTCCGAGCCTTCGTGAAAACAATACCTCCACTACTTATGTTTGTCATCATGTTATTTTTCACTGACCCTGGGCACCCAATTTGTTGTATATGCTATTTTGAGTTCTGTTTAAGAATTAATTTTGATTCACTGTCTACATGAATTTGGTAGTTGAGTTAAACATTACATTAGTTGATTTTGTTCGTGTACATTTGACTGCAGTGCATAAACAGCTATGGAAACGACATTAGCAAGTGCCAGTTTTACATGGATATGCTGGCAGAATGCAGGAAGAACTCTGGAGCTTCGTTGAGTGCGTAAATGTCATATTTGCCAGTTTATGTGTTTCATCAGTTCCCCGAGTCTCGTACGGTTTAAACATGCATTTTAATAAAGTTTCGTGTCCGAAAATGCATACAAACCCATCTAAACTCGGTTTCAATTGAGACCTTATTATTTGATACTTATATTTAGCTACATTTTGCTTAATTTGTCTGAATCCTTTTATATCTGTTGTTTGGTTTTTGTTTTTAATTGAATGGGAAGGCGGCATCATCTGGTTTTCCCAGTAGTGATCATGGATACGGAGGACAGAAATAGAAGTCAGTATGAATAAAGTGACTGTTCTCAAATAAGAAAAAGAACAAACTACAAAACTACAAGTAAATTCAGAAAAGCTGGTATATAAGTTTAACAAATACAAAGTAAAGAAATGAATTATATACAATCTTTTTTATATTATATTTCCTTGTAAAGGAGTATTTTTAGTTCAATGTTTTTCTGAATAATAGTATAAGTATTTTCGAAATGACTATAATTTTTTTTACTACGTTATTTGAACAGTTTTACTATGCCTTTAGAATATGGAAATTAATCAATTCAAAGAACAATAGGTAAAAATTGAATTATTTATCACTTGTACAGAGGTCCTGGTTTACATGCGAGGTGTCAGAATAAATGTAATAATTATGTGATAATTTTATTTCTCATAATACAGTAATTTAATTGTACTCTTTATTTTGTTTTGTATTTTTGAGAATTTGATGTAGAATTTTTTATCATGTTTATCATGTCTAATGGGTGGATGTCTATTTTAAAGACACAGTAAAAAAAAAATCAGAATCCAAACTAGGATGGTTATGCTTTTATTACATATTAAGTTTGCAAAATTGTCGATATTAGATATCATTGAATTATAAATTTAGAAATGACATAATTAAGGAAAATATCATGTCAATATGTTATTTGACTGAAATGAAAAAGGTATGTCTACAGACAACTGCTGTATTATTTGTAACAATTAAATTAAATTGTTTTTGAACAAGTGGATGTTTGATTATTTAGTTTATGTGATAATTTTATTTCTCATAATACAGTAATTTAATTGTACTCTTTATTTCGTCTTGTATTTTTGAACATTTAATGTAGAATTTTTTATCATGTCTAATGCGTGGATATCTATTTTAAAGACAGAGTAAAAAAAATCAGAATCCAAGGATGGATATTTTTCTTTTCTTTTCTTTATTTTCTTTATAAGGGAGAAAAGTAATAAATTTAAAAATATGTTTGGAGTTCCATTTCTATCCCCATTATATAAATTCATCCATCATATTTAACGAGTTTTAGAAATAAACTAAAATGAAATTAATATATGTTAGTCAAATAATTTAATAAGATAAATTTAAAATTAAATAACTAAATTAAAGTTAATATAAATTTCTTAAGTTACTTAATAAATTAAAACTATTTTAATGATTTAAAATAAAAATAAGTATACGATAATCTTTATATTTAATTTTAAAAAGTGAGTATTATTTATACATATATCAAGTTAATATAAAGACCTCTCATCAGAATAGAATGGTTCAGGTAATATCAATATTCATTTAACATCCTTATTTTTGAATTCTAAAAAGAGAAAGATTATCTGCATATATTGTAGTTTTTTTTTTGTCTACTAAGAAACTTTTTTTAAATTTTCGTTGCCTCTTTGACCTATTTATGGTTTTCTTTTAATTGATCTATCTTAGTTTATTTTGATATTTTTAGGATTACAAATTAATATTAATGAAATAATTACAAATATTTTTTACATAAAATAAAAAATGTATATATCTATTACTAATTTTTTATAATAATAAATATTATTATAGTTAAATAAAATTTAAAAAATGGTATATTATATTAAATTAAAAGTGATTTTTTGAGCACTGTAAATAATAGGTGAAACTTAGAATGCAATAATATTGCAACATTTTAGTTTTGCAGTGATATTTTGCATGTTAAAATTTTATTGAAATAAAAGTGAAATATTTAGTAGTTTCTCAAACAAATTAGTAGAGCTACTAAATCATATCGTAATGTGACACATTCAATATGTTTCGAAAATTTATTTTTTATTTCACTAATTTAGCATTGCATTTGTTACAACTAATTTATTATAATTTTAGTTTCAGAAGTTAAATTACTTTTTATTTTACAAAATTATATTTCATTTTACTTCTAACAGATATGCAATTTTTTATTTTAGTTTTTCATGACATCGACAAATATATTAGTGAGTTATGTGAGAGCACTATTATAGCATGCTGTTATCATTAGGATTAACGAGAAGAACTAATCGTATTGACTGAAAGGATAGGTTAAGAAGGAAAACAAAAAGTATAAAATAAAATAAAGCGGGAACAGAAATAACACACATTGGTATTTTATATATTTGTATATATAGTATAGTATAGTATAGTCTAACATGGTATGTATGAATTAATTCAAACATAAGTTGTGTTAACTGAAAACTGATAGATAGATTAGTTAATTCAATACTATCAAATACCATTGGCTTCATTTGCATTTAATAATATTTAATACAAACATTATATTTACATTTACCATGCATATATCCTCCATCGTCGATATTAAGGTTCAAAAGCTTTGGTTTCAACAAAATGATTTCAAATATGTTCTTGTATTATATGCTTTTAAAACTACAAATAACTCAGTTCAACTTTTAAAATGAACTAACTTAATTATCCAACCTATATTTCTTTTAAAAAATTAACAAAAAAATATTTATTACTTTATTTCTTCTACCTTAAAGAGTTATAAATTTATTTCTTAATGATGTATAACCACTAATATTTTATAAATAAATTGTATTGAATAAAATATTATAAAGATGAAAATAATCATTAATAAAACGTAGATGTTTTTAGTGCAGAAACATAAATCTTCTCATTTCTGATTTTTACAAAATTATGTTAAATGACTCTTTTTACATTACTTTTAGAAGTAGTACTAATTGTGTTGTAGAACTTTGCATTTTGATTCCGGTAGTTTTGAATTGTTTCTTTTAAATAGTTTTGTAAATGATGTTAGAATAGGAAGTTAACATGTTTTCTTAGACAATACAACTATAGTGCTTAGTTTTAATTTCATATTACACTTAAGGTAGATTTTAACTATAGTAGTTTTAAGAGTTTCTAATAAATTTTAGGGCAAGTTAATTGTGTTAATTCAGTGCTTGGGTTATGCAATGCACTTGGATATACGAGCTGACCAAAAGGTTTGGTAGTTTTGGAGTTAGAACTGTGAAGTGTTTGTGTAGCGAATATAAGGCAATTTTTTGATAAGAAAACAAATATAAGATACAAAAATATAATATTTCCAAGTATAAGTTTAAAAGAATTGTGTGTTTGGAATTAATAAGGATCCCAAGGGAGAATGCGTATGAGACAATACTCTTCTCCTTTATTCTATATTGTATATCATAAGAATGTTTTTCTGTTTTTTTTTTTCTTTTAAACTGACTAATGAATATCATTTTTATATCTTTATTAAAAAAGTCTAAGACATCTCAACAAGCTACTGAATAGTCAAATTCATCATATACCTTTCACTGAATGGTTCAAATTAATCCATCATGGACCGTTTATCAACTCAATATTTTTATCCATAAATTAATAACAATTGTGCAATATATTTGATGCTAACAAATAATATAATTTATTGATTAATTTTAATTCAAAATAATAATAAACTGGAGAATAATATTTTATATAATAAAATTTATATAAAATACAACAATCTCCCAATTGGATAACATTAATAAATAAATTAATTATATCAATTACAACATAAGTACAAATATCAATTAAGAAATATAAATATGAATGACAAAGATAATATGTGATAGAGATACATATCATATGTTTAGATTTCATAAATAATGGATAATAAATAAAATAAAATAAAAACAAAAATAATAAATATGTGATCCCAAAACGGTTCAAACATTTTATATGGTGAAATAGATGTAATGAAATTGACGTCATTGATAAATTTACATCTCATAACAACCATAATGATATAAAGTTGTAAATATCAAACTCCCACTAACTCGGTACATCAAAAGACTTAGTCACACGCATATGAGTTACATGATTTTGAAAAACTCCACTAGCTAAGTCTTTAGTTAGTACATCTGCTAACATATTTAATGTAATAGTATACTCAATCTGAGTCTGGAAAACCAAAACTTTCTCTCTAACAAACAAAAAAATTATATAAAAAATGCTTTGAGCAAGTATAACTTCTGTTGTTTTGAGAGAAATGTACAACATAGTATTGTCATAATATATTACAAGTGACCTAGAAATACTTTCAACAATTTGAAAGTTAGAAATCAAATTTTAGGCCACATAGCTTGACAAGTGCTTCATAACAAGCAACTTCCTCCATGGTAGGAATAGCGGTAAGAGTTTGTTTAACACTCTTCTAAGAAATAGCTTCTTCTGCCATTATAAAGCCAAAGTTGGAAGTAGATTTTTGGTCGTCAGGGCAATCAGCAAAATCAAATCAAAATAACCAATGACCTAAAATTAATCAGACTTCATATAGGTCAACATGTGATCCTTGGTTCCCTAAAATTATCTAAATACTTTTTTAACGACTTTTCAATTACCCAAAATTGGGCCGCTTAACTATCTCCCTACAACATTAACCACAAAAACAGTATCCGGACGTGTACAAACTTAAACATATATTAAACTATCAATAGCGGAAGCATATGGAACTTTTTCCATTTCAATTATATCATTATCTATCATTTTTAGGACATTGAGATTTAGAGATTTTGTCACCTTTTGAACAAGTGCAACACCCACGAGGAGCAAAGAGATGAGACTAAATATGTTTTTTGTCTCTTAACTTTGAGTAAAAATTGAAATTAGTCCATCTTTGAAATTTTGATCCAATTTAGTTCCCTAACTTTAGAACTGTGTGAATTTAGTCCTTTTAACTAAATTTTGCTAAGTTTATTTAATGTTTCAAATGTGTTTTTCAATTAACATTTAACTTAAAATGTATCAAACATGGTAAACAACTCAAATGCTATCATCAAATGCATTTGAAACATCAAATAAACTTGAATAAATAATGTTAAAAGGACCAAGTTTCTTTCTCGTCCTCAAAATTTGTTCCATTCAAAGTTTTGACCCAAGTTAATGGCAGATGCAAAGAAGCCGACATCAAAATGATAAAGAAACATTTAATATGCATAGTTATAGGGCAATAAAATTTAATGTTTCTGGTAAATACACATGACATAGTCAAACATGCATGTCTATAATACCAAATTTCTCATCCACTATGATCTCATGATCCCGAATCATAATAAATAAGAAATGTAATTAAGAAATAAAAAACAATGCACAACTCATGTTATAAAGAAATCAAATACCGATAGGGTACAAGACAAATAGTTGACATAAGATAAAATTCAAAGTACATTATATCATTATATCAAGAAATAAAATAGTAGCATGATTGACATTAATGTAATTTAAAATTAATTATTAAGATAATTAAATTATCTCATCCACACAAGATTTCATACAATTGTACCCACTATAAGTGAGTTCACAATCATATAAAATTAATGGGTCAAAAAATATAATAAAATTATATTATACATAAACAACCCTTCAAAGAAACATCTCCCTAACTATGGTGGAACAAAATGCCCTCAAAAGGTCGTCTTCTTGCCTAATAGTGAACACATCGCCCTCGAAGAACAATCTCCTCGACTATGGTGAAATCAATCGCAAACGTACATTTACAAATAACAAAAACATGCCCAGCTTCACAAAACTACATTTTGAACCATGCACCCAAATAATCATATAATTTCATAACATCTCAGTTTTTTAACTTTAAACAATTAATTGAAAAAATCTATTAAACCCCAGAAACATTATTGTTCCTCACTTTGAAATACAAACAAATACATTCCTCTTACCTGGATTTAGTAAATAAACCTTTAAAGTGTCTTCTTATATCACATACTTTCTCACCAAACGTAACACTTACTCATTTAGTATGTATATTTGTAGGTTTCGATCTCATTCTTAAAACCCTAAATACACTTGTTTTACCATAATTATATATTTTCTTAATTATTATAATTTCTAGGATCTCACATATGCTAATATTAATATTTATTTAATAGAAAAGTTTAAAAATAATTTACGTTTTTTATATATACGATTAAGGATCAACATAGGATCCAACATTTTCAGCATGCTTCATTATCAAGTTACAAACACATTATAGTGGTTCATTCATGCTATGATGTTGATGTCATTCATCGAAATTAGACATTTAAAGTCTTTTTATTTTTAGTGGAAGACTAGTTAAAGTTGCACAATTGGCAGTATTATGAGAAAGAGAAAATGCACAACTAATGCTGAAGTATCATGGTTTTGACCAGTTTTAAATGATTATTTTGGTTATTAATGCTTTTGATAGTTAATAAAATTGCATATAATATTTTGAAAAATCAATTAAAGATTTTGTTTAAATATGATATAATTATTTCAAGTTTTAAAATAGCTATTTTTAAAGAGATTAAACAGTTCGGTGATAATATTTTTTAACATTAATAGTAATACGGGTGCACAATTTCGAAAGATCAAATTAAAGATTTTGTTTTCAAATAAAAGAAATTCGAAAGAGGTGTTGTTCAAGTTCATTACAATCGTCGAGTGTTTTGTTAATTAAAATTACCAAGTTGTGGCATCATATATGACTCTTAGTAGCGTATATGTACGTTATTGTTTAAACATATTTTTCCTAAAATTATTACAAAATTAATAAAATAGATATTATTTAATCCACCTTATAATTAGAATTCATACATTTATAAGAGTTAAAACGAGTGATTTCAAGTTTTTAGGAATAATTTTATTTTTCTAAAGATCAATGAAAGAAAAACATATACATTCCTAATTTTCTAAAATACATAACAAAATCAATTATTTACACCATGATCATTTAAGTAAGGATTAAATATGGTTTTGATCCCTCAAGTTTTAGTGAGATTTGAAATTAGTCTCTCTTTAAAACTTTTGACCAATTTAGTCCTTCATATTTAAAAATACGTGAATTTAATCCTTTTAAACAAATTTTGTTAAGTTCATCTGACGTTTCAAGCGCATTTTATAATAGTATTTGAATTGTTTACACCGTTTGACACATTTTCACTTCAATGTTAACTCAAATATTATCATAAAATGCGTTTAAAATGTCAAATAAACTTAATAAAATTTGGTAAGAATGATTAAATCCACACATTTATAAAGATGAAGGACTAAATTGGTATAAAATTTCGAAGGGAGACTAATTCCAAAATTCACTCAAACTTGAGAGACAAAAACATATTTAACCCTTTAATTAAATACATAATATTTGATTATGTATTAACAAATCGTTTTTTAATTTAAATATAAGATAATTTAGTAAGTCACTTTAAATATATAATTGATTATTTCAAAAAACAAATTAACTTTAGTGAAATTAAAAACAAAAAACTATAGAGTGAAATTCTAAAAAAAATTAGTACTACCTATTTATGAACATTGATTAAAACATTTCTAAAACATTAAATAGCATTTCTAATTTATAAAATCTTAATGTAATATATTGATGTTGATAATATTATATAAGTTAGATCCTATAATATTCATTGGTGTTAAGGAATCTATTCCATATTTTTCATATAATTGACCAAAAGTTGGTCAAGATGGATTACCTAGTTTGAATTGTTCCTTACTTATCTTAGGCATTGATTTGGTAGGCAACTAAATTTGAAGGAAAGAGGTGGCAACTTTTGCCCTAAATTATTGACACCACCACTTTAAACATTTGCACTATTTAGAAGTAAGCCAATAACTTTTATTTGAGGATTCATTTTGGTCTTTAATATTGTCTCATAAAAATTTTGTTCGTGGACATACTTGGAGCTCACAAAGAATGCCTCAGAAATTACGTGCAATACTTATTGAGTGCTTGTTTAGTGGAAAGCACCCATAAAATTGAATCCTCACACCATTGTAGTCCATATACATGTCAATGATATGAAGTGAATAGGTTAATAAAGGTCCCAAAAAGATGTTATCATGCGTACTGATTTGGAACTCTTTCTTTTGTTTACCTTTCAATTGTTTTGTCCACTTCTTCTTCCCCTCAGTCACGTCTTCGTGCTTCTTAGGGCATTTTAATACAACCACTCAACGTCTTTACTTTCACGTTAACGTTAACGTTCTCATTCTCATCTCTACACGCATAAACGGTTAATCACTTTTTTTCTTATTATTTCTTCTGTCTTTAAGTAAGGTTTGCACCCACTCATATATTATAAACTCGTTTTATTCCTAATCCATATGAAATCTTTAACATATTTTCAAATCAAAATATATACACTTTGAGTGTACAACTAAAATATGAATGGGTGGTCTGAGAATAATGGTACGAAATCCAACAAATAATAAATTTTTTGATAGTAAATAATATAATGAATCTAATAAACAATAAATTTAAATAAGCTCAACCATGAATTTAATATCATAATAAAAAGTAGACTTTATAGTACAATTCAACCTTATAAAACATATTTATTAAATAAAGTTTGTATTTAGATACATTATAAACTGGCATTATCTCTGGTAAATTGCATTCGGAGTATGATTATATATATTATAAACTGGTATTATCTCTGGTAAATTGCATTCAGAGTATGATTCATTTGCAATATGATATAATGAGAGTCTCTTCACTTCACAAAGGTGGTTTAATACCATGAGCAATAAATAATTTGACTGCAATTTTAGTTCCTGGTTTCTGATTAATGCTTATTAGATGGAGAACTGCGTGTGTGTGCACCATTTAAACTTTATCACAGAACAAGTTGAATTATCAATGATTTTCTCACATTTAAAAGAATAAAAGAACGAGAACATAGAGTAGAACAGTTTAATGCAAAAATCTAGTAGCAAACATGTCATTATGTATAATGGATATATTGACTTTTATAATAACTGTTTTCAAAAATATGATTAAATAACATTTTGGTCTCTTTTTAACTTGGAAATTCTTTAATGTGGTTCTCGGTATTTGTTTTTCTTTGTTCCTCCGTAAAGTTATCTTGGTTTTGCTTTCTACTGTCTGGTTACATCTGTTCAATAAAGTTGTTCATTAAGTAATAACTATCGCTAACGCGTGTATTTTGGTTTTCTGGTAAAACTTTTATGTTTTTGTCCTTTATCTTAATAAAATTTTTATTTTTATTTTAATATTTATTATTTATGTCTCATAATCTTATATTGTTTAAGAATTAAAGTTAAACATAATTTAAATATTTTTCTTTTTTTTTAAAGATAAAATTGTGATAGAGTCTCGGCCTTCAAAGTAAAAATACTTCGAATAAGTAGTAATATGTATTTTTAAAATTTACTTTAAAAAATAATCAATTTTCATTTAGGATTTGTATCTCCTACTTATTTAAGTCTTTTATATTTAATGTTGAAGTTTCAAAAAGATGGATATAGATCACTTTACGGTATTTGTGTAACATTTTATTTTATTTGGTTTCGCCTTCAAATGAGAAATATTGAAAGTTTACCGTATGGGCAGCTCTGTTGAGTTGATTGACCGGTCTTGTGAGATTACTTTAAAGATTTTCAGAGAAGTGATCAAGAGCTCAGCCATCGATTATGTGAGATTATTTAAAAGACGTTCTTCAAAGATGTTATCAAATGCTTAGCCATCAGTCCTCAGAGATTACTTCGAAAAAGATTTTCATAGATGTGATCGAACTCTTAGTCATCGGTCATTTAAGATTACTTCGAAAAAATTTTCCAGAGATGTGATCAAGCGTTGCTCGAACATGCCGAACAGTCTTGCCTTTTGTCTTGCATTAATTACAACATTTATTATTTTGACTGATCAATCCTTCGCTAATTTAGCATCGGAGTACCTTTAACAAGTACCACCCGATCGATTGACGAACATTCATACCAAACAAACAACATGAGAGAAAACCCGAAGAACTTGGAAATTATTTAAGTGAACGTTTGACCTCTACACCCAAAAAAAATAAACAAAAGTTTCAAACCTTTACTAAAAGGAAAATAGTATGATTTGTATCAAGTTGATTAAAATTTTCCTTCCATCAAAACAACTTAAAAGAAAAGAAAAATGTGTGAGCTCTACACACATCCTATCTTAATTTTAATGTTGAGAAATGAAAGTTGAAAGTAATAAAAGATGCAACCTCTAACATTTACGCCAGATTGATTAATCTGTTTTTTTTCCTTTCAATACCGTTTTTAAATGATGTTAACCAAAATAAAACAAAAATTTATGAAAGGTCAAAATGAAAGAAGAAATCATTAAATACAAAAATGGAATATATTGTTATGAATTCATGGTCGTCCATTGAGTTGATATAATTACTCATATAATTGATATAATTGATATGATTGATATTCATTTTATTTTTATTTTTTATCGGCATTGATAGTCATATGATTAATTAATCTTTATGTAAATATTTGTATTAATTATTTGAGTTGTATCCTTGATGGATGAGTTACATGTTCTATCTATAAATATGACTCTTCCTATTAATAATAAAGATACACAAAAAAGTTGTTCTCCTATTCTCTCATTGTCTATTCTTCCTTATATTCTCTATTTTTTCTCTATGTTATTAGCTTTATTCTATAATATATATATATATATATATATATATATATATATATAATATTATATAATATAATATAATATAAAAAAATTGTATATAATTATATAAGTTAAATTATCTATGTATTGATTTGTATAAAATGACTTTTGTAATTTTAATCAATATTTCTGCAAAAACATATATACAAACTTAGACATACATATAGTCATAAATAAGAATTACTTCAATTGGTATATCATTAAAAATAATAGTTCATCAAATGAAAATATTTTAAAAAGTATTAGCCATTATTGGTAATGTGAAGTTTTTGATGTATCAATTAAATTAGATTATACTTTTATTTTACTTTCCAAACAATTAAAGTAGTACCATTTCATACTAAATTAATTTTATTTTGCTTTTTCTACTAAAGTCGTCTTCAACATACGATTTCATCGATTTAATACGATTTCATCGATTTAATTATTTTCATTAAAATGGTGTTAAATCATACAATTTAAATTTATATAAATTATTTAATATAATAACAATGTTGGTAGTACTGATAATAAAATGAAATAATACTCATATTGAGACGAAATAAAATGAAATTACAATGTTAATAAGTATTTTCATTTTGATAATAATAATTATAATATATCTTTAATGTCGTAAATAGTATTAATAATCATTTATATATTGAAAGTCTTAAACAACGTTTTGAGTCAATTGAGATAAGACTCTTGAACATTAATTAACTAATAAATAAAGTTGGTACATAGTAACTGAAAGTCTTAAACATTTAAACATCTTACCCTAAGAGTATTGAACATTAACTAATAAAAAAAAGATGGCGAATTATAATGAGCTAAATGACAGATAAGTTTGGTGGGATATGAATACTATTTTCCAAAGCATCTCTCCTTTTCATTATAAAAGCACAAGCTGGCAAGATAATGTTTTTAATTTTTCATTTGTTTAGACAAGCTCTATTTATCATTTATCAATATTTTATTAATTTTTAAATTAAAACGACACCACTAAAAATTTTCATATTATATAAATATTATTTTGCAAATTTATTAAAAAAAATTTATAAAAAAATATTTTTTTTACTATTTTTTTAAAAAATTTTAATTGACAGATAATTTTTCATGAATAATTATTTCCTACAAAATTATAAAATTTGTAAATATTTCTTACAAAATTTAGTGTAAAAAATGTTTTATACAAGATATTTTGTAACAAAATCGATAACAATTTCCTACAAATTCTTTTTCGTAACAAAATTTAAAAATTTTTGCTAAAAGAGAAATTAAAAAAAATTGACAAAAAATATAAATTTTATTAGTAATGCGATAAATTTTTATTTGTTAGATTTAAGAAGAAAGCATAGATGTACTCATATAAATAATAATTATGAACATGATTGATTATTTTTGTTGTTAACTGAAACTTTGTTTATAGGATATATATATATATATATATATATATATATATATATATATATATATATATATATATATATATATACATATATATATATATATATATATATATATTATGCAGGTATAGTTTTTATTTATATAGAAATTGATATAATAATATGCAGTATGTACAAAATAGTATGCGTAATAAATCAATAGCATAAAGTACTCACTTAACACACTTAAGTAACATGCTCTCAGTTAGGAATATGTTTCGTCACTTAAGAGATAATATAATTTGAAGCTCCAATGTCATTAAATCTGCCTAAGTTTTAAAAAATAAAAATATTATTTTTCTCAAATAGATTATACTCAGATCAATATAAAGTTAATACTGGCGAAATATTAATAACAAAATGAAATAACAAATAAAATAATAAAATGTTTCCCTAAAAAATACATCATTACATCCCTAATAAAAAATATATGAAAAATAAATTATTACTTACAGAAAAAAAATAAAGAAACAAAAACCATTACTTCTCTAAAAAAATTTAAATATTTATCTTATTGTTAAATATATATATTAAAATTAAAAACAAGAGTGAGTGGGACCGGCAATTCAAGAGACAGTATTTCAGTCCCAACAGATATTGCATGTGACATGTGCACCTTTCCGTCCATGATTAGCCCGCAGATTAGACGTTAATATGCATTTTCACGAAAAATATTTTATAAAAATAAATATAATTAATTTTTTCGTTTAGTTTTTAAACTAAGATCTGGGCAAAATTTACACAGTAAAATATTCCAATTATTTCACACACTTAAATCATGAAATGAAAAATACAGAAATGATTTAGATGCAATTGAGATTACGTACTATAAAAGCAGTTTAATATACCTTAACAAAAATGCGTGATTGCGACGGAAAAAAAGTTTATCTTAATAAGCAGTTAGGTGTTTGCAAGGTAGAAAACAATAAACGTGAAAGTTGCGTCTTTTAGAGTGCACCTAAAAGCCAGTCTCCGCAAATTAAAGTTATTTAACAAACGAAAATTGATCCTTTTAAAAGAAGCTTGCTCATCAAAAGCTTTCGGCCAAAAACCAAAACCCCCACATTCCATGCCACTATGAGAACAGCATGAATTGCGTTTAAAGCATTTTTCCATATGCTCACGCAAACTAAAACTTGGATTTAAACTTTAATTTAATCTCATAAAGTTTTTATTCAATAAATTTCAAACATATATTTTTAGAAAAGTCCAATTCAATAAAAAGGAGATAAAATTAGAACTTGGGTGAGTTTATTGCTATAATTTAAGACTTGAGTGATAGTCGAGTTAAATACAGAACACTAATGGCTGGAACCCATCAAAGCCAACTAAAATACACAACTCATTGCACCGACCCAGTGGTGCCAACAACTACTTAACTTGTTTTAATCTATAGGGACCATCTTCCATATAATGTCACTATTTTCAGTGTGCTCATAAAACCTCTGTTTTCTTTTTCTCTCAGTTCCAGCTATGTCACAATCGACCCTTCAAAAAGTTCACACACATTCTCTTCCAAGCCTCCTTATCTGGGTCCAGTGCAGCCCTCTCCCTTGCTTGAATACCATCACCATCCTATCATTCAAACCTTATGTATTAATTCATGATTATTAGCATTCATCTAACTTAAAAGGGAAAATCAACATACTGTGATGAAGTTTCCTCGAATGAGACGGTCGATCAGGTGCAAAAGAATGTCTTTTGAATACTCGGGGTGCCCTTGGATTCCCATTACGTGATCTCCACACTTGAACATTTCAATTCCTGTCTTTTCCGACCAAGCAATCACCTCTGCCTTCTCAGGTAGCTCTCGGATCTAAACACAAATCATGGGTTAGTTCTGAGATTTTGATGATGTTCTGTTACTAAAATTTACACACCTCATCCCTGTGACATTTGATGATGGAAAGCCCCGGTGGAAGATCAAGGGAAGACAACGAGAATGCCCACGATGGTGAAAATGTTACGGTTCTCACACCAATGTCCCAACCAGTGGGAGAACGAGTCACCTTCCCTCCCAGTGCACGCCCTAGAATCTGATCAAATCAAACAAACAACTTTCTTATTTCATTCCTATGTTATCACACAGTCACATTTTTATACATACACAAAGTACTTAATTAATTTATTATGTGATGCATGACACTTTTCAGAGACTTTGATCTGGCGTAAGGTGGTAAAACATTCTTCAAGAGAAGAAAATAATATTTATTTGGGGTTACAGGACAACGGTGATAAGAATGAAGATAAATAGAACCGACAACAATAGTAGAATCTTTATTTTTTATTGAACTTATTATTATTATTATTATCATTATCTCTTTCTTATTTGGGTCAAGTAAAAATCAATTTTTTATCAACTGGGTCAGCGTTATTCTACAAATCACACAGACATATCGCCGGGTGAGGACATGAAACGCTAGACGAAAGTGTAGTCAAGATCAGATCTTTTGACAGTGTTTCAAGGCATCAAGTACACCCTACAAGAAAGCCGCATGAAGAAAATCAAAATGTGAAGAAGATGATCAAACAGACAAAGCTACTGTAGCCGATTTAAAGGGGCGATTTATTACGGAAAGTTTATTAAACGAATCTTTGAATCTGGGGCGTAGTAGGATATATCCAAGGATAAATGCCAAAGGGTGAGGGAGACAGAGAACTGTGCAAAACCCACATGTTTAAACTCCTGTGTTTTAATGCTCCCATTAATTTTCGAAAGTGGACCACTTGCACCAGCGCAATGTTCGCACATTTCGAAAAATCAAGATAAGGTTTTTAAAAATATCCACGAATTGCTTCCGATCAGTGATCACACGTTCATCCGAGTCATGATTCATGCACCGATCTTCGAAATCATTAATCTTTTTTCCAAAAAAAACAGAAAAAAATAGTTGATATTTTTGGGTGTTAGATTGGATGAAGAAGAATGTACCTGATGGCCGAAACAAATGCCGAGGAGCTTTTTGTTCATGGAGTGGAGTTTGTTAAGCAAGTCGAGAAGGTCACGAACCCATTTGTCGTTTCCATGTGCGTCGCTACAGCTGCCGGTGATGACAAAGCCGTCGTAGAGAACCAAGTCGTCATCCTCCGGAAACTCTCCACGCGCCACCTTGTACACGTCCCAAGTCTCTCCTTCCTCCGCCAGCATTTTCACGAACACCCCAGAATACCCTCCGTACACTTGCTTCACGTACTCCGAATCCTCCGCACACATCAACACCGCAAACCTCATCTTCTCCATTCTCCGAACCTCCCAAAGATTGCTTCTTGATCTTTCTCTCTCTAAAACGCTAGAGAGAGAAAGTGCTGGTGAGGGAGAGTGGCTCACAGGCAGGGGAGTCTGGTGTGGTAGTAGTGAGTTTCAGAGAACCACACCTTGGGGGATTTTATAAAGGTGAGAGAGGTTACCACAGTGGTCACGTTTTGTGTTATTACGAGGTTGTCCTCACTCTAATTTTCTAAATAATTACACTTTTGTTTCGGTCCAGAAAAGTGTTTTTGTTTTTTTATTTGTATTTTCTTACTCGTAATTAATTTGATCTATCAATTATTTTTTATTTTAATTTGATTTTTATTTTGGAAAATTTGATGTAATTAAGTTATTTTCTTTAATGATATAGTAATGATGTTAAATGAGGTGTCGTGTCAGTTTCTGGATTTTAAAATTTTTCTTAAAATTTTTAAACTTTTTTTTGAATTTTTTTTTAAATTTTTAAAAAAATTAAAAATTTGCAACGTGTCAAACTGAAATCGTGCCACATGGCAGCGATAGTGACACATGTCACTATTATGTCATGTGTCATTTCCCTATTATCAATTTAGTTCCAATTTTTGTAAAAATTGTGCAATTTTGTCTCTCTCCAAATTGAAACCAAATTTAATTTCTATATAAATGTGCACAAATATTTCTATCAAAATTGATATTTTAAGTAAATATTTTTAACAAGATTAAGTTTATTTTAATTTATATTTTACATTAAACTTTATTTAAAATTGTTTTAAAGTTATTAATAGAAAATAATGCTAATAACAAAAAAAAATTCATAAATTATATTGATATTTTATTACATCATACTTTAATATTATTTTTTATTTGAATTTATATTTTAAATAATTGCATATTTTTAAAATGTGAAATTCAATAGTTTCTATACAAATATTTTAGTTGGTGTAAAAATAACAATTATATAATTTAAGAAAAATTAACTAGTTTATGTAACAATAAAAAATAAATAAATTTAAAATTTAAAAACAATTTTAAGTAAAATTGAATATGAAACAAATTTAAATAAACTTAGTTTTGTTGAAAATATATAATAAAAATATCAATTTGAATAAAAAATCAAATTTAATAAAGATATATGTATAAAATTTATATAAAAGTTAATTTTTGTTTCAATTTGGAGGAGGACGAAATTGCACAATTTTTACAAAATTTGGGATTAAATTGAGACAAAAATTAAAATACAGAGACCAAATTGAGAATGAAAAAATATATGATACATGGCACGATGTCAGCTTGATATATGACAATTTTTTTTAAAATTTTAAAAAGATAAAAAATAATAAAAAAAAAATCTAAAAGCTGACATGTGGCATCCCATTTAACACCATTACTACACCACTAACAGAAAGCACTTGACTTGATTACATCAAATTTCTAAAAATAGAGAACAAATTAAAATAAAAAAAAATAAAAGGACCAAATTGATATTTTATTACGAGTAATTTAAACTTTTCTTTTTTCACCTTCTTTGCAAAATTAAGTTGGATTTGCTGAAATTAGGGGAAATTTTTTTTGCTTGCATGATTAACTAAAAACGTGAATGTGGCCGGAATGTTGGGTATGGGGTAAAATCTGCAGTGTATCTGTTCACGAAAGTGATATAAATTAATATAATGGCATCTTATTCCATAGTGTTCATATTTCATAATGTGAAAAGTTGTGTTAACAAGATACCCATCCATTTCAACTTCCTTTCAGTAGATTAAATCGTGTTATTTTTTTTTTTTGTGAAATAATATTTTATTATTGAACTGAATCAAGTTAGCCTATCACTATGGTGGATAAATAACAAAGTTAATAAAAGAAATCAGTGGGTCATTCAATGGATGCATAACGAAGACTCACATGAATGGATGAGTCTTATATAAAAACATTTACAAGAAATTATAGAGCATTATCTCTGACCAAAACCTTTAAAAGAAGACTTATGAGTTTATTTAGTTGAATGTTATTCAACTTTATTTCTAACCAAAACCTTAAAAAAAAAAAAAAA
>Ga0209589_1005382_pt1 | contig 21722 bp, 5 predicted proteins | sample CowpeawhiteBW_FD_187525 | JGI IMG/M metagenome (GOLD analysis project Ga0209589, IMG submission 187525) | Root nodule microbial communities of legume samples collected from California USA - Cow pea white BW (SPAdes) (version 2) | ecosystem: Host-associated > Plants > Roots > Nodule | place: USA... | reverse complement strand
TATATATAATTTTAACATCTAGTAACTTCTTTAACTAGATTCAAAATTCGGTAACTTTCTTAATTTGATTTTCAAATTTGGTAATTTTTTAATCGAATTTCAAAATTTGGTATTTACTAATAGTCCGAGGGGTGAGTGCTCGTGGGTGGGTAAATATAAGGGAAGAGAAATTATTTTTTACCATAATCAAAAAGTCAATGGTGATTTAGGAAATCTTGGAAAAATTGTAGGTAGTGAAGAAATGCTCGGAGAAGGTGGAGAAAGAAATCCTGTTTTTTATGGGTTTGTTGAGCTCTTTTTGTGTCATTTCTTCATGCATCCCCGCTATCAAAATCGAATATTGGTTCTCACCTTGGTTCATTTTTTATAACCAATAAAAAATTTACAATGAAATAAGTATTTCAGAACGTGTTTTAATTTTTTGTGTTATGTATTAAATGAATAATGTTTTACAAAGTTGAAGAAGTGTTAGTGATTAAAGTCAATTTAGAATAGAGGTTGGACCACTCAAGAGAAGATTGAGTTGTACATGTTGAATGTCTCCCCTCTCATTTAGTAAAGGTTATTGTGGAGATTGTATGTTATGGTAATGTTGCACTTCCTATACTAACATTAGAGGTTGGTATAGTATTACAAGTGTTGCAAACCTTTATCACCTAGCTGAAACATCTCTTGAGGATGAAACCACACATTAAATCAGTTTGTATCTCCATTAATATTGTTACATATGTAGTATATAGTATCCTAACTAATGTCATGTTTGTTTTGTGTATAGCAACATGAGTTACATTTATCAAAAAAATTAGAGGATCCATTAGCCACATGATAGAGGTTGCAACATGATAGAGGTTGCTGCAACCATAAGGGCAAAGCCAACAAAGATTCCTTGGGTAATGTTTTTGGCAAAGATAGAGAGCTTCCATTGTTCATATATAAATATGATTTGATGCAGATCTTAGCAAGCAACGAGGATTTAAACATATATGTTATGTAGTTATGAATAATGTAAGTTAACTTTTAAAATCATTTTTATTTGTTACCTTATTATATATGTATTATTAATGTATGCAATTTAGGTACTTGCATGGTTTGTGTTTAAAAGTGGGAAATGATGGCACATACGTGTTTATAGACCCTTATTTCATGACCCAATGGGTAACAGGAAACTAGAAACAAAAAAGTACATAACTAATTCCATAATGCAACTAAAGAAACAAGTTTACCTTGATCAATATATAGATAAGTTTATCTTTGTTTAATAACTTATAGTTTTAGCATTTTACATATGTATTAACTAATTTTCAATGCAGTCGTCATTAACAGCTACTAGTTTTACCAATTCCAGATTATACCGCTGTATGTTTTTTCTTCTTGCATAGACAACCTTATGTTTACTTGAAAATTATAGTAGACATAAATCTATTTTAAGTAACTACATTCACCTTGAATATACAATGTCGTGTTTTCTAACATGAAATGATTTTATTTTAGTGTTTTTAGTGGACATAATATATTGAATGGTAAATCAATTATTACAACTCAAAAGGTCACATGGATATCCTGCAAGTATTTATAGTATCATTAATTCACTTTTTCTATTATTTAATTTATCTAAATATTTTTACTGTGGGTGTAGTTTAATAAACAAGTTGGGAGCTATAAGTGTGTTTGTTACATGATAGAACGGATGACAACCATTGTGCAAGTCGATTATAAAAGTGAATGTGCTAGGTAATATGCTATTTTTTTTATATACAATAACAAATGTATTAATAGGGGCAATAGGATTACCCCAACCCAAATACAAAAAAAAAAAAGAAGGAAGAAAAAAAAAAAAAAAAAAAAAAAAAAAAAAAAAAAAAAAAAAAAAAAAAGAACAAATCTAAACCTTACATCTTTCTCTCCCATAATTGTTGCCCATCAAATTACAAGAAAAAAGTATAATAAGAAAGGAGACTAGGTAATATGCTATATAAAACTCATTATTAACTTTCATATGTATTAATTCTAACTTCACCTTTATAGAATTTCAAAGACCCAAGTCCATTGGATTTAAAAACATTAGCTTATTTTCAACAAGTGTGAACAAAGTATTTTCTTCTTAGATATAAGAAAGAGTTACTTTAGAATACTTTTTCTTGTATGTCTTCCTCAACTTTGTATAAAAGATTAGTTAGTTTTTTGTAACATTTTCAAATCTTAAAATCATTTGAAGTATCTCTAGACGTGTTTTTGATTTGTTTGGATGTGGTTTGTGAAATTTTTTGACAGGTTTGATGTAAAACAAAATTACGTTTTTAGCGATGGTTCATACTATCACCGTCATTGTTTTGACATTTGTAATTGCAGTTATGATTATGGTTATTTACGGTTATGATCATGATTATCTTTGTTTCACAATTTTATTTATTTTTCTTTTTTATTTTCTTATATTGTATAATGACGATTCAATGACAAAACTGTCGTTATAAAACTGTTTCATTTTTATTTCATTTGTAACTTAATACTTATTTGTCGACAAGCTTTGTACTTGTCATGATTTTTCAAATATAATGATAGTTAAAGAAAATGTAATTGTGTGTGATAGACTTTTAACGAGAAGTCATTACAACAACGGTTCAAGATCCAAGGTAAAAGTTCTATTTTAACCATCGTGATAATCCTTTTTTACAATAATGGCCAGTTGAAAAGAAAATGGTCTAGTCTTGATAAAGGTGAAACAATAATTATTTGGTATTAAAGCACTAAAACCTATAAATAAAGCACGTTTTATAAACTTGTTTAATATTAAATACACAGAAGTCTACATTTAATATATCGTAATGCTTAGATAACATCAACAATGCAATAGATAAACAAAATTAAAATTATGTTTCCCAAGAAAAAAAACTTATTTTATCATACGTTACACACCACCGCCTCTTTTTGTTGAATTTGACTGTTTCTGAAGCCATACACACATTTATTTTAATCTTCTGATCTGTTCTTTTAAACAATTTACATAATGAGCACATTCACAATTTTGGAATCAAATTTGCATGTTAGATACAACTGGATTAAGTTGACCATCTTTAATGAATAGATCGATGCCTAAATGTTTTTTTAATGCATCACTTGATAATCTACAAGTATTTAGCTCATTAAAATAAAGTTAATTTTTGGATTTATAAAAAATATAAATATAAAAAGATAAAATAGTAAATGTAAAGTGCTTGTAAAAATTTGTTGAGGTCAAAAATAATAATATTTATATATATTGAGTTTGCACGGTGTTGAAATCATCTAATACTACTTGCTGCATGAAGTTATATAATCAAACACCATTTCTTATTTCTTAATTAGTTATCATAAAAGATAATCACTTCTTAGTGAATAAGCTTATACTACGGCGCCTGCAGCTGTTTTTTTTCTTCTTTGTTTAATAATTTGGTTGACCTTGTGTGATCAAGTGTATCCATTTGTAGATAAACCAAGATAATCGAGTGTACTATATAAACCTCTGTTCCCTTCATCTATTCATCTGCAATGGTGTGTTGATCTTCTTTTCCAATAGAAAGTGTTGTGTTGTGTGTTGTTTCCATGGATTCTGTGCATGCTATCTCTTCAGCTTATAATGCATCTTCATTCACAACTGGTATCTACCTTCACCCTTTGCTTAGTTCTTTGGTTTAATATACTTTTATTTGTGTATTTGATCAATCTTTCATTAGAAATATTTTTCATATTTTGTTATCATTGGTAATTGTAGGTGGAAGTCTCTGGCATTCTAAACGTTCAACCAAGAACATTTACTATACAAGTATGTCTCACATAACCGCACATTTCTTTGGATAACCTTTTTAATGATATATTACAGTTTTTATATATGAAACAAAACTTATTCAGAATATATTACATCGACATTGTTTAAGGAGTTTTTCATATTTTTCTGCTTTTTAATATTTATAGTATTTTTTGTCAAAATAATAATGTCACTATTAAAAAACTCATATTTCTTGTCAATTTTGTTTTAAAATTTTTTTCGTAGAAAATATCTACAAATTTTGTTGTGAAAAAAAATTAACAAGAAATTACTATCAATTTTCTTGCAAAATATTTTGTATAAAACATTTTTCGCAACAAATTTTGTAAGAAATACTTGCAAATTTTATAATTTTGTAAGAAATGATTACCCACAAAGGAATTACCTGCCCATTAAAATTTTTAGAAAAAATGACAGAAAAATGTCTTTTCTTGCAATTTTTTTTAACAAATTTGCAAGAAAAATCTCATGTAATATGAGAATTTCTTATAGTGTATATTAATAATGCCATTGTAATATATAGCATGAGTGTTATGTGTTATTTTTCAAACAAGAAAAAAATACATGTTTGAATTAAAGTCTTTTAACTTAAAGTTTATATAAAATTTGTAACCTATAATTTGTTTGATTTTAGTGGAGAGAGAACGATAATGACATAAAATTAATAAAAGAAGTAGTATATAAATAGAAAAGGAAAAATATCATCTAAAATCTCGAAAGATTCAAGCAATACAAATATAATTTCCTTTACTTTATTATTACGTTATTATCTCTCTTTTTCACAAGTTCATATGCTTGGTGGAATGTATTAATAGATAGAATCACTTTAACTCTTTATGGGCTTTATACTAACTATTTTGTAGTTTTACTTTGCAAACATTCACATTTATATGATAATGGTATAGTAAGTATGTTTGAACCGGGTTTTTCTTCAAGGAACTTCTCAATAGTAAAAAGTAAACAAAATTAAATTAACTTTTTCAGTAGATGAAAGTTAGTTTATATACATGAATTAATTTTCTAAAACTTTCGCTAGATAAATGTTCAATTTTTAATTTTAATTTAACTTAATTTATAAAAATATTATTTTATTTCTTTCTCATATTTTTCTAAAAAGTCTATTTGGATAAAGTAAACTTCGTCAAATTATAAACTTTGAATGATTTTTTTAGAATTGATTTTTTCTGCACTTTTATATGTGTGAGAAAAGTTTAAATTATTCACTAGTCAGAAATGTATTTTGAAGTACTCAATTCAAAATTTAAAAATGTATTTTAAATTACAAATTTATATTTTTTAGATTCAAAAATATATTTTGAATTGATGCATAGCACATTACATAATTTAAAAACTATTATACATACGTCCAGATTATTTTACATTTGTAGATCTCAAAGTGTATCGTACGTTGTGCCATTCTTAATACATTTTCAAATAGTTAAACTTAAAATATGACTCATAAGGCATTTGGACTTTTCTAACAGCGACGAAGATGCATGAATAGGATAAATTAAAGTGTGAGTTTTTATATATGATACACTTATAAAGTAATTTTCTTTAACGTACTCCGTGCTCTTCGTCAACCTGTGTGGGACCTTGAGGGAGGTGTGTGTCTTAGTTGAAAGGATACAAATATACTTTTCACTAAAAAAATTAAATTAAATTTAAAATAATTTACATTGCTTAATTACAATAATAAAATAAAAAGCTGAAATACTAATTCAATGTCAATTAATATACTAAAGTTGAAAATAATTTAAATGTGAATAAAATTCTATATCAGAAAAAATAATAGTTAAATATCCTATAAGGTAAACAAATTTATAAATAAAATTTTTTAAGATTTTGAGATAAGAGTATAATGCGGCTGACCTAGCCTGTTTAGGTTCGTCCCGCACTTGGCGTAGATTGGGCTGGCTTGTCCCGTATTTTTAACGCGGGTTGAAAATTCTGGCTTGTCCCGCGGGTCTATCCACTTTTTCTTTTTAAATCTTATAATAAAGTTTTAAAGCTCAACAAATTGAAAAGCTTTAACAAGTTCACAAAATTAAACAAGGACTTTGGAAAGTTTGATTAAATTAATAATTCAACATTTTCATCATAGTCATATTTGCATTTTAACATATACGATGCATTATTCAAATTTTAGTCCATTCAAAAGTACATAATACTTGTATTTTCAATTATACAAAAATTTGAAACGTTCATACATAGGTTCAGAAGGGAAGTAACTGATATATACAAATCCAAGTTTTTTTATGTGGGTCATAGGCCGGCCCGCACAGGATGTGGGTTAGGCTTCTGCGAACCAATGGACTCAATTTCTTGGCCCATCCCGCATTCTTTTGGCAGGCCAATTCGCGGGAACAATCCCATATTGTCACACCTAATTAGTAGTGTTAATTTTTTATATAAATTGAACTTAATGTCACATGTATTTAGTTTAATTTAATAATCTCATCACTTAATTATATGTTTTAGAAAAATTAAGTTCTGTTTTTTATTCTTTTAATGTTTTAACTGAGAAAAGTACTTTGGTGTTCTCTTATTTCAATGTTAAAATTGACTATGCATTTATATTGATCTTTTTTATTAACTTAACCAAAATAAATATATAATGTATAATTTTATTTATTTATTACCACTAATACTTGATCAAACATTTGGTGCTTATTAGGTTGTTGTGACTCAAAAGCTTCTCAATACAAAAGAAAAACTCAAATAGAATACAATCCTTTGATGTTCAAACAATCAAGATTGAAGAATCATTACAAATGGATTGAAGGAGAGTCTACGAATGAAGAATGCAACAAAAAATATGTTGGAAAAGCCATCTCAAGGCCATATTCTGATTCTGAAACAGAAGATTCAAATTCCAATAACTTTTTTGTCTCTATAAAAAAGTTTATGGTTGCTTTCTACTGGTTTTGCTATCCTTACACCGTGATTGGTCGGGTAAGTTCAATTTTTTTTCTAATATGAAACTTTTTTTTTTTTTTGTGTATAACTATGATGTCATTAATGTTCTAAATGAGACATTTTTTTATCTTTGTTGGTCAGACATTAAGCACGGTTTCTGCATCTCTCTTCGCAGTGGAGAAGCTATCAGATATTTCTCCATTGTTTTTTATTGGCTTGTTACAGGTTATATTCTATGTATAAACTACTTCTCTGCCACTTATAAACTACGCTTTAACTTCATTAACAACTTTTGAGTTCTGGAAATGTTTCAGGCTTTGGTACCTCACATTTTTATGGATATCTATATTAATGGTGTGAATCAGTTATTTGACCTTGAAATAGACAAGGTATGAAACTTTCTACTACGAATAAATATGTCTTCATCAATCATAAATTACTTTGTCTATGTCTTTTTCCGTTAAACATACATTTCTAACAGAACTTTTTAAGTTACGTTTTTGTCTCTTAACTTTCAATATGTTTTGGAATTAGTCCATTTCAAAATTTTGGACCAATTTAGTTTTTTATCTTTTGAAATACGTGAATTTAGTCCTTTTAATTAAATTTTGTTAAATTTATTTGATATTTCAAGCGCATTTTATAATAATTGATTTAACATTAAAGTAAAAATGTGTCAAGTAGTATAAACAACTCAAATACAATCATGAAAAAAGGGCATTCACTTATTACAGAGATGGTTTTAATTAAATTTTGTTAAATTTATTTGATATTTCAAGCGCGTTTTATAATAGTTGATTTAACATCAAAGTAAAAATGTGCCAAATAGTATAAACAACTCAAATACAATCATGAAATGTGTACAAAAAATCAAATAAACTTACTAAAATTTGATTAAAATGATTAAATCCACGTGTTTCGAAAGATGAAAGAGTAAATTAGTCTAAAATTTCAAAATGGACTAATTCCAAAATTCATTGAAAGTTAAGGAATCAAAAACATATTTAATCCTAAAATAATTATTCAAAAGAAAACCATAGAATTTTTATAAATTACCAGAAAATTTTTAAACAGGTTAAATTTAAAACTTCTCCAAAAGTTACTAGTTTGTTGTGTCTTTTTATTGCAGATAAACAAACCCTATCTTCCATTGGCTTCTGGGCAGATATCCTTCACAACTGGTGTCATTATTGTTGCATCAAGTTTAACTCTGGTGCCATATATATTCTTTCTATTTACACTAATTTTATTTTTTTTAGAATATCTTTGTTGACAAAGTATAAGGAGGCTTTTTTCAATTATCTTTTACAGAGTTTTGGGCTTGCATGGATTATAGGTTCTTGGCCATTGATTTGGAGCATTGTATCGTGCTTTCTACTTTGGACTGCTTATTCAATCAATGTGAGTTCTCTTCTATTCTATTAGATTGCATATAAAAGATAAAAAATTATTATTTTTAGTTCCTAAATATATTAGTAAGATGGAAAGAAAAAAAATTTATTTTTTCTAGTTCATAAATATTATCATAGACTACTAAACAATTTAAGATGACCTATTTAAATTCCCATTTACAATGTTTAGATGGTGATAGCACTGATTTGAAACTTTTCAGGTGCCCCTCTTGAGATGGAAAAGCCATCCATTACTTGCTGCAATGACCATTTTTGCTACTTGGACATTCATATTTCCAATCACATTTTTCGCTCACATGCAGGTACATTATACTTAATATAAATTCAATCATGAAAAATCATCGGGAAAAACACATCAGAACATTATGGTTTTTATCATTATGGTTTTTATCTCTAAAAATCATTCTATTAACAAATAAATAAGATTAACACAAATAACATAAACACCACAAAATAATCATTATGTATAAATTTTACAAACTACAGAAAACACTCTCAGAGCAATAATTTAGTTACATCTCATAACATTCTATTACAAGAGAATAAGAAAAGTTAAACATTAACCCAGTATTTTTGATTTGGGACAAGAAATACCATGAACTTAAAATTTATTATATAATTACTAACACTCACTCCTAAGTTATCCTAATTGATAAGAAAATTTTCAAGACATGTTATTTTCATCAATTCAACAATTAGGTTATAAATATGTACAAATAAACAAATCCTTGTAAGGTTTTTGGTTAGTTTGGTTCGCTCTAGAGTGAATAGTTACCTATAAGTAACAAATTCAAAAGATAAGTAACAAACATTAATTAGAAAATAAATAGTATCATTGCTAATAAGAAATGTTATTAATTAAGCCTATTAATTAAAGTAAGAAAGATGAAGGAAAGCTAAATAAGTTTTTTCATTGTGTGTTTATGTAACAATGTCCAGAGCTTTGTGTTGAAGAGGGCTACAATGTTTCCAAAATCAATGATTTTTGCTGTTGTGTTCATGGGCTTCTACTCTTTAGGTATCGCATTGTTCAAGGTAAAAACACTCTAGTTTCTCAAAACACACATTGTTTTCGACATCAAGCTTTTATATGTACCAATTATAAAACCTTTTATTGGATTCCACAGGATATACCTGATATCGACGGGGACAAAACATTTGGTATCCAATCTTTTTCAGCACGTTTCGGTCAAAAACGGGTATGTTTTTCTAATAAAAACATCTTAGTTAAATTGGTAGTTACCTTTTATTTTCCTTTGGTTGTTTCTAACTAATGTTTGCAGGTATTCTGGATTTGTGTTTCCCTTTTTGAAATGGCTTTCGGAGTTGCCGTCGTTGCGGCACTAACATCTTCTTCTCCTTTGATTAAAATTGTCACGGTAATATGCTTGTTACACCTATAAGTTTGAATTATACTTAGTAATATATATACACAAGTGAATGGTTCTGGCTATAAGTTGAAAATTGATGAAAAAAAATACACAACTTTTTTCTCCCTATTACAATTTCATAATCTTGGGAGTAATATGTGTTGAAATTTATATAGGGTTTGGGACATGGTGTTCTGGGTTGGATTCTCTGGTATCAAGCAAAATCTGTAGATTTGAGTAGCAAAGCTTCCATTGGATCCTTCTATATGTTGGTCTGGAAGGTAATACTTTTATATTCTTTTTACCAATTAAGGACTTAAATATATATATTATATATTGATGTCTTTTATCTTTTTGCAGTTACTGTACGTAGCATACTTTCTCTTGCCCTTAATCAGATAAAGACAACGAAGATTTGTTTGCATTTCAAAATTATTGAAATGGTTAGTACAGATATATGTGCTCACCGAATATGATTAGTTTTATGAAGACTTATGTATTCTAGAATGACAAAATCATTCTTTTACAATATTCCATTATATTTTTCCTTATAAAATCCAATTTAATTCTTCCAATATTGTTAGCATAAAAAAGACTTGGATCCAATTGGATGGATTATATATTAAAACTTATCTATTAAAATTTATTGGCCCGGATCATCTTTAATTGTTCTTTTCATTAACAATATTAGTACCATTGATAATTTTATGGTACTATAACATATATTTGAATATAAAATTTGTAATTAAATTAATTAAAGCACTTTAATTATTTTTGAGACACTTCAATTGTATTTAGCAATTCATAATTAATTTTACTCAAATCTAATTGTAAACAGAGACATTATCCTTTGGTCAAACCATAAGTGGCACCACGAAGAGTTAAAGAAAAAGGATAAAAAGAAACTTATACGTTCGCAATGCATCAATTTACTAAGAATTCATGAAAGGAATGAAAATTGAAAAATGTTATTCTATGTTCATTGTTTCCTTATGTCTTTTTATGCAATCTACTAGCATAGTAGAGGATATACCAGCATTTGACCACGAATATATATAGAGAATATTTTAAAAATAAAATTATTTAAATTTTAAAATTACCATATATTTTATTAGAGAGATTATGGATGAATTGAATTAATTATCATATCTGATTTAAGGAAATTTTTTAGAAAAGAACACAACAACAGCAAACTACTACCAATTGAGCATAAATGATTTTTCCAAATTTATAAGAATTTACGAAGAGCAACGATAATAAAAAATTGGCAGCAATAATCATTAAAGAGAAGATTAATAATTTTTAACGTACCTATTAGAAGTAAAACCCACACGGCCACAAGAAATCATATATAATTTTATTGAGACATTTTAGTATTAGTATTAGAAGTCACATGTCGACTAATTTTATAATATATAAATGTAATGCAAATTTTATCTTACATTGATTTGTAAAATTAAATTAAACTTTAATTTTATTTTCTAAGATGACATCAAAATCATAGTTAAAAAAATTCTAAATTTAGACACGAGATATATATCACATCGGCGTAATAAAACTCCACTTTCTAACAAATATGTTCAAGCCAGGTAAATTAGTGAACAGCTTCAAGTGCAAACTTCCTTAAGTAATTCACGTGGACAACTTTAGCTTAAACAACCAAGTGCTTTCACTTTCATATCGGGTTCGAGTACAAAACTAGTCACGTTAATAACTAGACCGAATGCACACTGTATAAAAATTCACAACACCTTAAAATTATCCAAGTTGGACTTCATCTCTCAAGTAAGTTGTGCAAACAATTAACAACACCTAACACCACAAGTCCGTACCTCTATAATTTGTATGGCATTTTTAAAATTAAACTTCAACTTTAAAAAAACTTCAAAAATTATGGTCTTACATTCAAATTAAAGATAATTCAATCAAGATTAAAATAAAAATGAATCAACTTAATTTGATAAATATAAACCCAACAGGTAAAATTCATTTTTACACTTTATAACTAAAAATAAGGATGGGCAAAAGATCAAAATTTTGAGATCCTTAATTTATAATCATCTACATTCATATTGTTTTAAGTCCATTTAAATAAATTTATCCCAAATCTAAATCATTATTTTTGAATTTTAAATCCAATCCACTTAAATGAATTTGGATTGAATATTTTTTTTTTTTAATTTGAAATCAAAATCTTAATCCACTTAATTGGATTTGGATTGCATTTAAATTGGATAATTTTTTGGATTTTGAAAATACAAAAACAAGATGTGTCTAAGTCAAGCCAAGGCGGTCAAGGACCAGGCCAAAGATTGGCACAAGTCGGCCCCGACTAAAGCTTAATTCAGTTAACTTTGGTTGACAGTAAAACCAAGTCGTCCTTGACCAAAGATCAACTCAACTTCGACTCCTATCAAAGATCGGCATAAGTTAGTCTCGATTGAAGTTCAACAATAGTTAGTCTCGGTCAACAATGGCCAAAGACCACCCTGTTCAAAGGTCGACCCGAGTCAATCATGACCAAAGTTAGCCCGCCTTGGCCCTAGTTGAAGATTTGGTCGATTCAGCACTAGTAGAGTCAGTCAGGTCCAAAGATTAGCCAAGTAAGCCCTAATTAAAGATCAACTTAAGTCGATCCTGATTGGAGGTCGACCTGAGTTAGTCCAAAACAAAGGTCGACCCACATCAGCTCCAGTTGAAAGTCGAGTTGAACTAATTCGGACGGAGTCGATCCCAACCGAGTCGGCTCGGGTTGAAGGTTGGTCGAGTTGATCCTTATCGAAAGTCAATTGGAGTCCAACCGAGTCGAATTAGCAATATTAAATAATTTGCCTAAAAAAAGGTCGATTGAGTTGGCCTGGTCAACCAAGTCGACCTAAACGAAAATCGACTGAGTTGACCTGATCGACGATGCTTGACCAAGTCGACCCAACCGAAGATCAGCTGAGTAGGCTCGATCAAAGGTTGACTGAGTTGTCTTGGTTAAAGGTCGACCGAGTCGGCCTAGGTCGAAGGTCAACTTAAATCAACTTGAGTTGATCTAGGCCAAAGGTTTGCTAGAGTTGGCCTAGGTCAAAGGTTGACCGAGTCGACCCAGGTCTAAGGTCGCCTGATTTAGCCTCGACCAAAAGTGGGTCAAAGTTCCATTGAGTCAGCTCAACCTAAGATTAGTCAAGTCGACCTGAGTGAAGATTGGTTGAGTCTGCCTAGCCTAAGGTCAACCGAGTTCACTTGACTGAGTCGAGCTAGCCTTAGTCGACTCAAGTCAACCTTGATCGAAGGTTCATCGGAGTCGCCTCCGGTCGATGGTTGGCTATGTTTGTCCGAGTTGAAAGTTTGCCAGAGTTGGATCTAATCGAATGAGTGATGACTAAAGGTCGACCTATGTTAATTCTAACCAAAGGTCAAGTTGAGTTGGCATAGCCCATATCTAATTGAATTATAGTTAGGTATATTAGATCAATCTCACTAAATTTAATTTTATTGACAAAGTGGATTCAATCTAATTTTAATCTAATTTAAATTAAATTAAAAAAATTCAAATTTAGTTTATCTAGTTGAAATGAATATGAATTTTAATTAAAATCCATTTTAACTATATTTATTAAATTTAAATTATAGATCCAATTAATTTTATTAAATCCAAATTAATCTATTGACAAATTCAATCTATGTCTCCACCCATAGTTAATATAATACAATTTCTTAACCTTTTCTATTTTTCCTTTTTTGTGATGTTAAGGCGTAACAGCATTGTGTTTTTAGATAGCTTCCTTTCTGTTATTTTATTATGCAGAAAACGACTAATGCTTTTAGTGACTGAGTCTAAACGAAAAACTAAGTTATGCAATAATGTTAAAAATCTTCTTTAGTGCAAGGTTTTTAGAACTTTTGACAAGACAATAGAGAGAGTATTCCTTTATTTGTAAAATCTTTATGAAGTTCTTTCTTGCTAGCAATGAACAAAAATTGTTTATATCCTCTTTATTGAGGATTATTCCTGTATACAATCATACAAAGAACTCTTTTTGTTAGAGCCAGAAGTAACAATTAAATATTTGTAATTAGTTATTTATTAATGAAACTCTTTATTCTTTTATGAAAGAGAACTGAATATAAAAATCTAAGTATTTCGTTGTTTTATCCATTTGCAGCTATACTAAATTTTTCCTGCCTTTTACACGTTACTTGCGAAAATCTCCAAACCATTCACCATCGTCTTATAAACAAATTACGAAAATATTTTAAACTCTATTTAACCCCAACTTAAATGTTTTTTTCAATAGTAATGAATAATTTAACTTATTAATTACCTGTTTTCTTAAATACTATAACTTTTTTTTTTTTAACTTTATAGCACTAAAACCTATAAATAAAATATGATTTTATAAACCTTTTTAACACAAAAGTCTTAATTAAATATATCGTAATGCTTAGACAAATCTATTGAAACTCATTTTTTTAAAGAAAAGACCATATTTTATGAAACATTCTTCACCACCACCTATCATGAACCTTTTTTTTTTCTTCTTAAGTTTGACTGTTTCTGAAGTATTATTATACACATTTGTTTTTTTCTTCTGACCTGTTCTTTTAAACACTATAATGAGCACACTCACAGATTTTGGAATTAAACTGGGCCGGTCAGATCCAATTGAATTTCTGGAACAGGTCTAAGTAGATCAAACATCATTGTTGGACCGATTCAAAACTCAAAGTAGATAAAAGTTCTTGTTTTATATCTAAAACAAATTTTAATTAAATTAATATAAAATATTGTTTAAGAAGAAAAGTTTCAAATTCATTTAGTGCTATATATTTCTATTAAATTAATTACAAAATTAACTTAAATTATTTGACTAGTAAATAAAAATAACATATTTGTTTTAGATCTTCCAAACCATTAAACCACCTCTAATTAGTACTTATTTCTTAATGATTTTAAAAATTCATTACTCTTTAGTAATGAAAAAACTTATATTAGGATGCCTGCAATTGCTTTTTGTTTAATTATTTGGTTCACCTTTGTGTGATAAAGTGTGTGTATTTTGTAGATAAATAACATATTTAATGTTGTATATAAACCTCTATTCCTCTCATCTCTCTCTACAGAAAGTGCTAAGTTGTTTCCATGGATTCTGTGCATGCTATGTCTTCAGCTAATAATGCATCTTCATTCACAACTGGTAATATCTCTAACTTCACCCGTTACTTAGTTTTTTTAATTAATATACCTTGTTTTTTTAAAAAAAAAAAAAAACCTAACTTTGGATATTTGATAAATTTTTCATTATAGACTGATATTTTGAATCATTGGTAATTGTAGGTGGAAATCTCTGGCGCTGTAAACGTTCAACCAAGAATATTTACTATACAAGTATGTCTCACATCCCCTTTTCTTTGGATAACCTCTATTAACACTACAGTTTTTATTATAAAGAAAACTTGTTTCGATAACATTTTTAAGGACTTTTCATTTTTTTTCTCCTTTTCAATATTTTGTAAAACAAACTATGTAATATTTTTTTAAATTAAAAATGTTATTGTAATATACCAAGAGTCAAACAACAAAAGATACATATTTGAATCAATGTTTAAATATTGATTTGGTTCTAATTTTCGTTAAGTATTTTTAATTTGATTCTAATAATATACTTTTTTTTGTTTAATTTGTCGTAATATTCATCAAATTGTTCAATTTGATCTTTTTTGCTAACGTCATGTAAATAATTAATTGACAGTGAATAGTGACCTCCACGTGTTATTTCGAGATTTTTTTATTTAAAAAAAATGTTTACATGTCAAGTCAATATCTTGTCATGTGTCATAGTTAGTTTTTTATATTCAATTTGATTTTAATATTCATTATTTTTGTTCAATTCAATACCAATTTTTTTTTAAATTGAGCAATTTTGTCCCTCTTCATATTGAGATCAAATTTAATTTTTATATAAATGTTGCACTTCTATTTTTATTAAAATTCACATTTTTATAAAATATTTTTGGTTTAAAATTACATATAGTTTAAAATTAGAATGAAAACTTTAGAAATATGGAATAAAGCCATTGATTTTAAATTTTAAGATGTTAAAAATCACATAAAATATTAAAATCACATAAAAATGTCATACAATATTATATTAATCAATTATATTACTTTATTTGATTTTTAATAAAGTAAAAATTAAAATTAAAAAAATTAAAACAGAAAAAAAAAACAAAAAAAAACACGCACACATGAAAATCACTTAAGCCCTTAATTTTTTTATATGTTTATTTTTATAATTATTATTTTTAAAATTAAATTTCAATAACTTTTGGAAATAAATTTAATAAAAAATCAATATTATACAACAGTATATAAATTATTTGTCATTCAAACTAAGATATAGTTTATAATCTAATTTTTATGTTGAAAATTTTTTATTTCTTATAAATTTTAGTTGTATAAAAATGAATATTTATGTGTACGTTATAAGTTAAAATACTATTTCTAAGGCAAATGTAAGACATCAATCAAGCATGTCATTTGATGTAGATATAAATTATGTAATGTGGGCTGGACGATGGACTTTTGGGCTTTTTCTAACAATTAAAAAAAGCAATTACTTTCTGCATCCCATCAAATTTCTTTCTCACTTCATCAAAATATTTTCAGAAAATGTTTTTCGAGAGAATGTTTGCTTTCTGAAAAGAATTCTGAATTTATTTATTATGTTTCAAAAAATAAATTCCAAAAATGATAGGTGCGTGCAGAAAGTAATTGCCATTACAAAATAAATAAGGCAGTTTCTTCCTCCATTATGATTACTTCTTCTTGCACTTATGTATATATTTCAAATGTTAAAATTGATTATGCATTTATATTGATATTTTTTATCAACTTAACCAAAATAAATATATAATGTATAATTTATTTATTTATTACCACTAATACTTGATCAAACATTTGGTGCTTAGGTTGTTGTGACTCAAAAGCTTCTCAATACAAAAGAAAAACTCAAATAGAATATAATCCTTTGATGTTCAAACAATCAAGATTGAACAATCATTACAAATGGATAGAAGGAGAGGCTACGTATGAAGAATGCAACAAAAAACATGTTGGGAAAGCCATCTCAAGACCATATTTTGATTCTGAACCACAACATTCTAATTCCAAAAACCTTTTGGTCTCAATAAAAAATTTTGTAGTTGCTCTCTACAGGTTTTGCTATCCTTACAGCGTGATTGCTCGAGTAAGTTCATTTTTTTTTCAAATACGAAACACTTTCTTTTTCGTATATATAAGGGTTAAATATATTTTTTGTCTTTAACTTTCAGTAAATTTTAGAATTAGTCCATTTTGGATCAATTTTGTCCTTTATCTTTCGAAATATGTGAATTTAGTCATTTTAATCAAATTTTGTTAAGTTTATTTGACATCTCAAACGTATTACATAATACTATTTAACTTAATATTAAAGTAAAAATGTTTCAAGCAGTATCAACAACTCAAATATAATTCTGAAATGTTTTTGTCTCTAAATTTTGGTATGAAATTGAAATTCGCCAATATCTAAGTTTTTCATACATTTTGATATCCAAACTTTAAAAGTGAATGAATATATAGTTCTTTTAATTTAAGTATGTTAATTTTTTTTAACATGTTAAATGTGTTTTCTGGTAAATATAGTAAAAATGTGTTAAACAATGAAAACAATTCAAATAACAGAATAAAACACGCGTTTGACACGTGAAAACAAGCAATATACATAATTCGGATCAAATGACTGTATTAATTTATTTTTAAAATTTAAAGAAGTTTGGACATTGAATTCTAGATGAAAATTTAGTAACTTAATAAGTTATAAATGAGAGATTTTATCTTTGTTGGTCAGATTTTAAGCACAGTTTCTGCATCTCTCTTGGTAGTGGAGAAGGTATCAGATATATCTCCATTGTTTTTGATTGGGGTGTTACAGGTGAGACTCTAATTATAAGTTACTTCTCCTTATAATAGCCACTTATAAACTACCCTTTAACTTCATTCACAGCTTTTGAGTTCCGAAATTGTTTCAGGCTATGGTACCTCTCTTGTTTATGGATATTTACGTTAATGGTGTGAATCAATTATCTGATCTTGAAATAGACAAGGTATCAAACTTTCTACTACAAATAAATAATATCTTGATCAATGATAAGTTATTATTATGCCTTTTGGACTTTAGTATCACTCCGTTAAAAAATTAATTATCTTCTTAAAATAATTATTCAAAAATATTTATTAATAAAGAAAATGATATTATTCTTAGAATTAAATATGTTTTTATCTTTTAACTTTGAATGAAAATTTGAATTAGTTTATTTTTAAAACTTTGACCAATTTAATCTCCTATTCTCCCTTTTATTGCAGATAAACAAACCTTATCTTCCATTGGTATCTGGGCAAATATCCTTTACAACGGGTGTTATTATTGTTGCATCAAGTTTAACTCTGGTAACATATGTATTATTTCCCTTTTACACTCATATTTTAGAAGATCTTCGTTGACAAAGTATAAGGAGTTTTTTTTTTTTTTTAATTATCTTGTACAGAGTTTTTGGCTTGCCTGGACTATAGGTTCTTGGCCATTGATTTGGAATCTTGTATCGTGCTTTTCACTATGGACTGCTTATTCAATCAATGTGAGTTCTCTTCTATTCGATTGCATATAAACTTCTTTTTGTCCCTTCAAATGTTTTAAGGCATGTAAAGGTTATAATAATATCCATAATAATAGAAAATATATTAGTAAGATGAAAAAAAAATGTTTTTTTTTCACTTCATGAACAGTATCATAGACTTCTACACAATTTATGATAACCTATTTAAATTCCCACTTAAAATGGTGAAACATTTCAGGTGCCTCTGATGAGATGGAAAAGACATCCACTACTTGCGGCAATATGCGTCTGTGCTACCTGGGCACTTATATTTCCAATCACATTTTTCGCTCACATGCAGGTTGTCCTCTAATAACATTAATTTCTGATGTCTTTAATTAAAGTAAGAAAGACGAAAGGAATCTAAATACATTATTTTTTTCGTTGTGTTTTGATGTAACAATGTCCAGACTTTTGTGTTGAAGAGGACTACTATCTTTCCAAGATCACTGATTTTTGTTATTATATTCATGAGCTTCTACTCTTTGGGTATCGCATTGTTCAAGGTAAGAACACTCTATTTTTTCAAAACACACATTGTTTTCGACATCAAACTTTATTAATAACGAATTTTAGACTTCATTCGATCTCATAAAATTGATTTGTAAAGTAAAATTTATATTTTATTTATATATATATATATATATATTTATTTATTTATTATAAATTGACTTTATTTTTATATGAAACTTCTAACAAGATTTTATATGTACCCGTTATAAAACCTTTTATTGGATTCAACAGGATATACCTGATATCGACGGAGACCAAACATTTGGTATCCAATCTTTTTCAGCACGTTTCGGTCAAAAACGGGTATGTTTTTCTAATAAAAACATCTTTGTTCAATTGGTTGTTACCTTTTATTTTTCTTTGGTTGTTTCTAACTAATCTTTTGCAGGTATTCTGGATTTGTATTTTCCTTTTTGAAATGGCTTTCGGAATTGCCCTCGTTGCGGGACTAACATCTTCCAGTCTTTTGGTTAAAATTGTCACGGTAGTATTTTTGTTACACGATTGCGTTAAGATTATTTTCCACGTAATAAGTTTTTTTTTTTTAACTCTCCTCCGTTCTAAGTTTTTCATTACCATTTATTATCTAGCCACATTCCCGGCTCCTCAATTGTTTCTCCTCTCTCTCATATTCTTTTATGCTAAATACTTTGATGTTATGAGATTTCCTTTCATAATCTTTACTTTTTCATTTCTAAGTCTCCATTTCCATTTTGATAATAGTGTTTTGTTAAATAAATTCATATCCTTTGTTAAAATAAAAGAGAGAGGCATAGAGCGAATCACTAATATGTATAGAACACTTAGAGTTATATATATATATATATATATATATATATATATATATATATATATATATATATATATATATATATATATATATAAAAGAAAATACAAAGAGATGAAGGTAAGCTTGTTGCAACTAATACTCTTCCTAAGATGATGCATATATAAAGTATAAAGTATATGTACCAAGTTTATTACAAATATAATCAATTTTAAGATTTCATAAGCATTTAGTAAAAGTGTCTTTTAAATGATTTAGTAAAAGTGTCTTGTAGTTGATTGTTAGAATTAACTAACTTGATCTATGTAGAACCAGATACGATATTTTCTCTAATAAAATGATGGTCAATCTTGATCTGTTTGGTCAGTTCATGAAAGAATTTGAACTAATATGAAAAACAATTTTATTTAATATATAAGTGTAATTTGAGTGATGTCTTCCAAATTGCATTGTTTTAAGTAATTGTTTGAGTTAAATAAACTCACATGTAGTTAATGTCATAACTCTATATTATGATGCTTCCACACTAGATTTTGTTAATGCATTTAGTTTATTGATCTTCCAAGAGATCAAATTAGAAACATGATATCTAGAAGTGAGTCTCCTATCAAAAGAAGAGTCAATCCAATTGTTATTTAAATAACATACAATTTTAGTGTGTTTTTGTGTCCATAATATGTCAAAAAATTTCGAGGCCTCTCTCAATACCACTAGGGATGTCAAAAAAATCTGTATCTGCGGGTATCCATGGATAAAATCCGCAATGGGTAAAAAACGGATATTAAAAATGGATACCCGCTACCCGCAGGTATGGGTATTTTTAATACCCACATGTTAACGGGGCGGGTACGGGTATCATAGTATCCATACCCGTGGATACCCGTACCCGCTAAACTTTAATTCACAAAAGTACCCTCATATATATATATCTATATATATATATATATATATATATATATATATATATATATATATATATATATATATATATTAGTAAAAAACATTCTAGCTTAATTTTTTCTAAGTTGCACATCTTGTCTTTTGTCTTCATTCTTCAAACTTCTAAGTATTGGTACATTGTCTTCTTCCAAGTACACCCCATTGACATTCTTCTCTTTCCTTTATTTGAAATTGGACATATATATCAAATCCTATATAGACAATGACATTTATGATATGCTTGTTGTCAAATGATGGAATTAAAATAAGAATACTTGGCACGTGACAATTGAGGTTTATTATTTGTTTATTTTTTAGGAATCAATTGGAGAAAGTAGACTTTTTGATCAAAACACTGGTTAAAGAATTTTTATTGTGTTGAATGTCATTTTATATTTACTTTTATAATTATTTGGACTTGTATGAATTAAGTTTATTTGAACTTTATTTAAAAATTTATGACAGTGATGTATTTTATTTTATTTTATTTGAATTTATGATTAAATATTTATTTTTTAAATAATTTTGTAAATACTCGTGGGTACCTGTGGATACCCACGGATATGAAAAAAATAGGCGGATACCCGCATAACGGATACCCGACAGATATGGGTACGGGTACGGGGCGAATATTTATCCACCGAGTAGGGTACGAGGGAGTTACTACCCGTACCCTACCTGCTCCGTTGATAGCACTAAACACCACCCTTGAGTCATGGCAAATATTCTTCCTTACACCCCATAAATATTAAAATTCTTGTTTTGTTCTTGTTGGATTATGTAAGCCAAAAGTTAAAAATGACTTGTAGATTATGCAATTTGAAATTTGAAAATCAATAATGATTTTTGGATTGTATTGTGTGATGGTCATTTAATTTTGATTCTCGTGATGCATTCATAAAGTTTTTAAAGTTCTTGTTTTAAATAAAGCTTGGCAATATATTTTTTAGGCTGAAAAATTGCAACTTAGAAGAGAATAATAAAATTAAATAATCGAAAATCAATCTTAAATGAAGAAATGTGCCCTTAGGAATGTTTTTGCATATTGGATAGGCTATTATTACAATTTCCCAATCTTGATAGTACGTAGTGTCTTGAAAATTATGAATGTTTTTAGGGTTTGGGACATGCTGTTCTGGCTTGGATTCTCTGGTATAAAGCAAATTTTGTAGATTTGAGTAGCAAAGCTTCCATTGGATCCTTCTATATGTTGATCTGGAAGGTAATGCTTTAATATTTTTTACCATTTAAGGAGTTTTTTTTTTTTTTTTTTTTTTTTTTTAGTAAAAAATAAA
>Ga0209589_1005381_pt1 | contig 21724 bp, 12 predicted proteins | sample CowpeawhiteBW_FD_187525 | JGI IMG/M metagenome (GOLD analysis project Ga0209589, IMG submission 187525) | Root nodule microbial communities of legume samples collected from California USA - Cow pea white BW (SPAdes) (version 2) | ecosystem: Host-associated > Plants > Roots > Nodule | place: USA... | reverse complement strand
TATATAAAATCCTGACACTGGTGTGGTAACCAGTGTCGCTCCTTTGAAAACAAGGCACCAGTCTATCTTATACAACACAACACAACATCGGTGCCATCCCAGCTTTAACACGACACCGAACACCGGTGCCATCCCAGTGCCATCCCCAAACACAACCCTGCAACACCTCTCACGACCACCACAACACCTCTCATGACCACCACCACACCCCAAACCACCTCATCTTCTTCCCCCTCTGCACTCAACAATCACACACCATAACTCACCTCTCACGTGGATGAGTTTGACATTCACAAACAAGCTTCACATTCACAAATAACCAAACAAGCATCAGTCATAGCTTGCTTGCACCATTTTAAATTGAGCTTCGTCAAAGAATGGAGGAAGAATCTGCTCAGGAATCTTGCACATTGTTTGGGAAGATACAAAACGCAAGGACAATTTGGTAAAAACTCTCCTAATACTCACTTATCTCTCCTTTCATCGTGGATGAAATAATTTATCAATCCCTCAAATTTGCGCTCTCATATCCCTTCAAGTCACTGAAATGGAACACGTTTGAAAAACAATTCCCACTCCCAAATTTACTTAAACAATTTTACTTCTTCAAACAAACATGTCCTTAATGTGTACGAATGGATTATTAATGCATTTTGTGTTTTCTGTCAATGATTTAAAAAAGTATATAGAGATAGATTTGTGATATTATATAAATTTTCATTTTCCAAAATACAAAGATTTACAAAAACAACAAATGATTTTACAGTTTTAACTATCTTCAATATTTTTTTTCATAATATTTAAAATATTTATAATTACAAAATATATTATTCTTAAATTATAATTTACATATATATATATATTATTAATAATTATATACAATTATTATTATAATTTTTTTATTATTATTAATTTATTTATCTATTATTTTATTTTATATATATAACCGTTACATAACATACATAAAAGTATATTATGTAACCTATATATATTTTACAAATCCATTAATGTGTCCGGATGGATTATTAACGCATTTCGTGTTTTCTTTCAATGATTTAAAAAAATATATAGAGATAGATTTGTGATATTATTTTCATTTTTCAAAATACGAAAATTTACAAAAATAAAAAATGATTTTACAATTTTTACTATCTCCAATATTTTTTTCATAATATTTAAAATATTTATAATTACAAAATATTTTATTATAATTTACATATATATTATTAATAATTATATACAATTGTTATTATAATTCTTTTATTATTATTAATTTATTTATCTATTATTTTATTTTATATATATAACCGTTGCATAACATACATAAAAGTATATTATGTAACCGATATATATATATATATATATATAAAATAATAATAATTAAATAAAAAATAATATTTTTTTAATTTTGTTTTATAAAAAATTTGTCAAGTTTGTTAATTTAATTTTTTTCAAAAACTTATTTTTCTATTAACGATCACAATGGATAATAGTACACGATGCTGCCAGATTTAGTTTTACGCCACACGCAGTGAATTTAACCTATAGGTTTTGATTACTGGAACAAAATGAAACCTTTTAGATATAGAAGCTTACAACGGAAGAAAACATACAAAAACATTAAGTTACATGAATTAAATTTTTATTTAATCATATTCATTATTATGTTTTTAAAATTACTATTATGTGTAAATTATATCATAATATTTATTTCGAAAATTTATTAGAAAGAAATATTTACTCCGAAATTTTATTAAAAAGAAACGATGGTATGCATAAACATCATGATTAATATTTTTGGAGTAAAAATAATATATTTAAAATTTATATATTTAATTATAATACAAAGAAAATAAATAAATAATTTAATATAACAATAATTATACAAAAAATCACTCATTTAAATTGAATCATACTAAAATTTTCAACTATTTTTTATTCAAGGTAAATAACTATATTGTGGACAAAAAAATTGTTTTCTATTTTGTTCCACAATCTTATTTTAATAATCTTTATTACAGAAAATGATCATTTTGTTGTACATGTAAAAACAAAAAAGAGGAGTTAAATTAAGAGGCATCAAAGAATCAATCAAGTAGAATGTTCTTTACTAAAAGAGAAATTAAATGATAATCAAACCAGCTATAATAAAAAAGCACACGGTAGAATATTTTATTTTCTATATTCATAAAATAAAAAATTAATATATAAGAGGCTCACAAGATAAATTATTAAAATAATATTTTAATATCAAGTAAGAAAAATATAGTTACCTTATTTTCTTCAAGAATGAATAAAAACAGATAAAAAATGAAAGCAAAAATAATGAATTTTTTTCTTCAAAAACAAAAGAAAATAAGTGAGAATGGAACATGGGAATAATTTATAAGAATTTCAAAAGAAATGATAAAAAAAATAAAAACAATTTTTTTTATTCTTTATTATATTTGATTTTAGATTTTATTATTTATTACATGTTTTATAAAAAAGTAAAAAAATATTTATTTTAATTCTCATTAATTTATAATATATTATCTATAAAATAAAAATATTTCAAAATTTTAGGGAAGGCTACGATCCCACGGTCCCACAAGTCCCTTGCAAGCTGGGCCATTATTGTCAAATTATTTTTCAAAGCAAAAAATTCCTACCATATATATTAGAGTATTTTAAGCATTAATTTCTTAAGTTTAATTTATAGCTTATGTTAGACGTATAATGATAATATTAGTAAGCAGTGATGTAGTCAAGTTAATTAATGTAATAAAAACACGCTGTTTAAATTGTTATTTCATTTTGTTGATGTGGATATTTTCATTTTAAGATAACATAAGTAAGATCATTATATAGTTCACATTATAAAAAAACTAAATAATTAAAACTAAAATCTGTAAAATTATTCTTTAAACTAAAATTATAAAATGTTTTGAATAATAAAAAACATTTTAATAAAAAAATTGAACAAAATAAAATTCTATAGTCTCTATATTGGCATGCGATTTTAACAAACACTTTTATCCATGTTGCCACAAACGCAAATTGCATCATGCTAAAATATAAAATCCGGAAAAGTTGGTAACAAAGATTATTTTGTTTATATTAAGACAAATTCGTAATTATAAAGTGAATGCAAAATAAGTCAAACAATGAATACAACTAAGGACTTTAAACTATTATGAGGGTATTGATGTCATATAAATGACGAAGGAGTTTGTATTTGGGGGAGTTCCTTTGTCTTGTGAAGGCCATCGAGTTTCCTATATAACAGTTTCTCATAAATCATGAGCACTAAAAAATTTCAACACAAATGTGAAAAGTAAAAGAAAAAATGATTTGGCTACCAATTGTTATCCATTTGAGATGTTATAGACACATTTTTCATTTTAAAAGAAGACCAAGACACCTAATCTCGGAGTTTTATAACTCATACAAAGTGAACGCGTGATTAACGAGGCAGTAAAAAAATGATGAACTTGCCTTATAAAGAAAGACCAAAGACTTTCTGTTGATTTAGTAAAAAACATTAAATTTAAGACTTCCTCCCACTATATCTTTACGATGATTGAGTACTGGATGTCAAACAAAAATTAAATATAAAATTTCTTATTTTGCGTTAGAGAGAGGACAAGATCTCGAACATAAAAAAATAATTGTTGACAAAAATTCTAAAAAATTCAATAAAAAAATTATTTTAAATTATTTTCTATTAAAACAATACTCACTGTAACCCTTACAAAAAAGAAGAAGAGAAAATCAAGATTTCCCTCTAAAATAAAAAATTAAATAAAAAGTTGTTGAAATCTTGGCTTAAATATATTGGATTTTAAAATTGTTGGATAGATAGGACGATGATAGTATAATAATAAACAATTGATGGGGCGTGATTATGATACCAAATTCTTAAACTAAAAATCCTTTCCATTTGTATATATGTATATATGTTTAAGCTGAAGAAGGAAATATCAGAGATTTTGAAAACCTAAACCATGTGGGTGTCGGAGAAAGCAGAAAACACTACAGACAGCGTGGAAGTGGTGATAAATGTGGAGAATAAAGTTGAGGGGAATAAAAAAGAAGAAGTGTGTGTGTGCCGTGTCCCGAAATCCTTGATAAGCGACCACCCAGAAGCTTTCAGCCCTCAGTTTGTGGGGCTTGGACCCTACCATCATCCCCGTCTTGAGCTCACCATCACAGATGAACTCAAGTTAGCTGCAGCAAGGAGGATCATGAACCAGGGCTTCAAAATCCGCGTCTCCAATGTTGAACCTTTCTACCACAGAGATACCTTAAAGTCCTATGCCCACAAGAAAGACAAGCTCCTCGAGGATATCATCATCGATGGCTTATTCCTGCTGGCTTTACTCAACTGGAGTCTTGCGGAACATCTGCACTACACTTACTTCTTGACGGGAAAACACAGCATGCCCCTCGTAAACGATTTTGGTGTAGAGTTGACCATCGGTGCTGTCATCAGGGATGTTTTCATGCTCGAGAACCAAATCCCCACCCATCTTCTTCATCAAATCAACCAAGCCACAACCCTACACGGAATTCAATCACATTTGGGTCCAAAAATGTTACGTTTCTGTAAAAAGTACTGTCCATTCGCCAAGTCCCAAATACTCTCCAAAAAGCCAGAAAAGCATACCCATTTGTTGGATCTCATGTACCATTTGGTAGTAGTACCTATGTCCTTCCAGACTGCATACACACCACCTAGCCCTGAGGTTGACCCTGAGGTTGACCTTGAGGTTGACCCTGAGGTTGAGGTTGACCTTGAGGCTGACCCCGACCCTAAGCCAGATACAGCGACGGCTGAGAAGCCTGAACCTGTTGAAGTGACGACTCACAAGTCACCTGAGTCAGTTGCATTGATAGTTGAGCAGCCGGACATGAGAAGCAGTGAGACAGAGAGAAAGGGATGCTCTTCAATCGGTTCCATATGTTTTAAGTTACTTACCTTTTTTATGGTCATAGGCCTAATTTTGTGCGCAATTTTGTGGTATTTGCTTCTTTTCATCTGGCGAATAGTTTCTGTTGTGTTACGTTTTATATATCGTATTCTATATGCCATTCTTAAAACGGTGTCAATAGTGCTTTAGACACTTTTCTCTTCCTTTCTCCCCGTGCTTGATGATATGGCATCACTCCCACTGCCACTAGGGCGTATTTTCATGGAGGCACAATATTCAAAAATGTATGACGAGCTTTCAACTTGGGGCAAATTTTTACACTTATTACCTAAGGAATGGGTTGATAAATTTCGGCCGAACTTATTTAGGAACGAGAAAAAATGCCACGCTGTTACAATCCAATCCGTGACTGAACTGGATGATGCTGGGTTTCGCTTCAAACCCGCGGAGAGAATCGAAGACATTAGATTCGAGGCGAGAAAGAAGGAATTGTTTTTGCCTGTTCTCAAATTGGATGAGAACTCAGAGGTGATAATGAGAAATCTGGTGGCGTACGAGTTATTGACTAGACCCACCAACTTGATCTTCACAAGGTACGTTGAGATTATGAGAGCTATCATTGACACTCCCAAGGATGTGAAGCTGTTGGTGGAGAACGAAATCATTGTGACTGGACTGAAGTATAAAGTGGTGGCAGATATTTTCAATGGGATGAGCACATCCATTAGGCCTACCAATACTCGTAAACTGGATGAAGTGATTATGGAAGTCAAAATGAAGTATGAAGAAAGCCGGTGGTTACAGAAGATGGTGATATATGTGTATTCCTCTTGGAAAATCCTCACAGCTATTGCGGCTTTTTCTTTCTTTGTTTTCACCACCGTGCAAACCTTTTGCTCTGTTTATGACTGCGCTTCTCATTTCTCCTCAAATCTGGGTAAACTTCCAGCAGTTTCGGATAATGGTTTAATAAGTTATATTTAAGCTTATCATTCTATTTCGTAATTGTACTTCGTTGTTTGTGAATGCGTGCCTTATGTACTTAAGACTACCCTGTTCTCATTGGAAAAAATAAAATAGTTAAAGTCGAAGTTTTTTTTTTTTTTTTTATTTTAGGATTTTTTCAATTTAAATTTGTAAAAATAGGTTGGTTGATTTTTTTTTTTAAATAGAGACAGGTAGCTACGGTGGAAGACAACATTACTCTTTCTTTTTTTTAAAAAACAAAATCATTATTGAAGAGGTTGTTTTTTTTTTTTCATGTAAAAAGTGAAATTGTTCTCTTATCTGGTGACTTCACTTTTTATTATCTTTTATAATAAGAAAATTCAGAACTAATTTACCTAATCGCAGTATTCTGGATAATAATGACGAGAAATATACATCAAAATCTGCTACTATGATTTTACGATATGAATATATAGATGAGTATGACTACTCTTTTGATGACTTGGGTTTAAATGTAGCAAATTCTGGATTAAAAGAAAATGAGACACTTGGTGACCAAATAAATGCAAAATAAAAAAAATATGGACAACAGATAGTGGAAACTCGTAAAAGATGTCACTAATTCAAAATGATGCTCCAGAAAATAGCACGTATTGTCATAAGAATGAAGAATGAAGTGATTATGTAAGAGGAGGACTTCATTTTTTATATGAATAGAAATCCACCTCCTCGAAAACGAATTTGTTTTAAAAATAAAAATAAAAACAAATCGGCAGAACATAATAAAAGACGATTTCATTTATAATGTCATCATTCATCTGATTACTTGTTCTTATTTAAAAACAAAATTCAACTGGACTATTTTTATAAATTTAACTTTAAACAAATCTTGAAATACAAAAAAAAAAAAACCTAAATATGGTGTTTAGACAACTACTTCTCACCTCATCCATGAATTTATACCAGGGAAAATGATACTTTTATAAAAAAATAAAATTTATTTCATTTAATAACTTTTTCAATTTACCAAAAAATTTAAAAATTTATTTTTTATATTAGTTACTTTCCAGATTTCAAAAAAACTAGATGTTGGGTTCTGTTATAACATTATTTTTAAATTCACGTCACCAAACAGAATTCAACGGTGACCGGTTATTTTATATTTAGACTTTACAATGATAAATAATAATATTTATTAATATAAATAAATAAAAGATTATTTTTTTATTTTTAAAAAATTAATTATTTCTTTATATAAAAATTTAGTATGTTACTTCTTTCGTAATTATTATTAAAAATTTTAATTTTTACATTAGTTCAATATGTTATTTAGTGATAATTTTGATTGTCACTATTTTCTTTTTCCTTAGTTAACCGGTTCTCATAGAATTTAATATCATAAAAATATTATAACATTGATTTATTATAATCTTGAAATAATTGTCATTAAAATTTTTAAAATTGGTTTTAATATTTTATTTTATAATATATATATATATATATATATATATATATATATTTTGTAAAAATTTATTTGTGTTTGAGTTGAAATAAAATATTTTATTAATTATTCTCAAAACTAGCGAGATTATGAACATTTATCTGATTTATTTATTTAGTTGGACACAATTATTACTTTTTATTTAAAATAATTATGGTTAAATATGTATTTAGTCGTTTAACTTTCAGTTAATTTTGGAATTAGTCTATTTCAAAATTTTGGACCAATTTAGTATTTCATCCTTCAAAATACGTGGATTTAGTCCTTTTAATCAAAATTTATTGGGTTCATTTGATGTTTTGTACACATTTTAGGATTGTATTTGAATTGTTTATACTATTTAACACATTTTTGTTTTAATGTTAAGTCAAATACTATTATAAAATGCATTTGAAATGTCAAATAAACTTAACAAAATTTAATTAAAAGGATTAAATTACGTATTTCGAATGATGAAAGACTAAATTGGTCCAAAGTTTCAGAATAGAGGAATTCCAAGATTTACTGAAATTTAAGGGATAAAAACATATTTAACCAAAATAATTATATTATAAAGTGTATGTTATTGAGAAATTATGCAAATAACTTAAATGTATTTCTAATATAAAATTAATAATTTGTTATCACTCAATTTTATAAAAGTAAAATATTTATACTAAATTTGAAATATAATTTTATAAAATTAATTTTATTTATGCACGATATAAGATTAAAAGTTAATGATTTTGGTAAAGGTTATTTTTGTTATTGTCGTCACAGAAAAAAAATGATAATGCCAAATTTATTTATTTCAAAAATGAATTTGCTTTCTTGTAATTCTGAAATTCTTTTAAATTTGAAAGAAGACAATTTTTGATATTTCTATGTTTTATTGTGACAATATATGTGATCTAAGACAATTTTCAATATTTTCATGTCTTTGCTTTTACGACAATATATAAGATCTAAGGTTAATTACCTTTATCTTTCACAACTGTCAACAATAAAACATTGCTTATGGAGTGAAAACAAAGAAATAATTAGAAATATTTATCTTTGATAAAAATGGAAATGTAACTCATACAACTCGAAATACAAATAAATATTTGAAAGATGTATACATGATAACAGTTATCCAATATAATTATTATTATATTTAATGATTACTTATTTTTGTTTTCTAAAATCTAAATCCAAAGTTGTTTATTGAATGAAATATAAGTTTTTGAACGTTATAAACATGTATGAAGTTTATAATATAAGTTAACATAAAATATTTAAAATTATCATTTATTACAGATATTATTATATATGATTTTATATGTTATTTTTATTATTGAATCAATTTAAAAAATTAAATTATTTATTTTAATAATTTTTTTTTGTTTTTTTAATCTATTTCAAATTTAAAACTTTAAATTATACCTAACCATTATAAAAAATAATAATAATTCAAATTAATATACATATACAGTCAATATGTTTATAAATTTTTAATTATTTTTTACCTTAATTATTATATTTTAATTAAAATATTAATTAAAATATAATAATTAAAATTAATTAATTTTATAAAATTTATTTTCATTACTAAATATTAAATATAATTAAAAAATACTTGTAATATACTGATACAAATACATACAAAACATACTGTTCAGATTTAACTAAATATTAAGATATTCTTTAGATAAAAGTACATTGAGGTACGGTGATATAGCCCTCTCAATGATAATAATACTATGATGCTGCTACATTTATTTTTACATCACACACAGTATATTTAACTTTTTTTTTTCTAATCTGTTTTAGTTATTTATTTTAAGTTTGTTTAGGTAATATTTCTGAAAAGGAATTCTGTGAAAAAACCTTTAAATGATTTTCTCTAAAAATATTATAATTTATGTACGAATTAACTTGTACAAATTCTTTTAAAATTTTTTTAAATCCTTACCTTTAATTTGTTTATAATTTAATTTTAATTTGTAAGAACATTTTATTTTACTTTATTTACTCCTGTTATGTTTTAGAAACAATTAATTACTCATTTATCCTAACTATTCTTTTTAGGTTTTAGGTTTTTGATTACCGAAATAAAATGAAACCTTTCAGAAAGATACGTACGACTGAATATATATATATATGAAGATACATGAATTAAATTTTTATTCAAGCATATTTATAATTATGTTTTTTAAACTACTATTACGTGTAAATTATATCATAGTCTTTATTCTGAATTTTTTATTAAAAGATATAATACAGAGATATATCATTTCCTTATTATTGTCAAATGAATTAATTTCAAAACAAATCTCTACGAAATCAGAACAATATATTAGAGTATTTTAAGCATTAATATCTAAAGTATAGTTAATAGCTTATGTTAGATGTATTATGACAATATTAATAATGTAGTCATGTTAATTAATGTAATAAAAACATGGTGATTAAATAAAATAAAATTCTCTAGTTTTTATGTTGAAATATGATTTTAACAAACATTTTTATCCATCTTGCCACCAACACAGATTGCATCATGCTAAAATTTAAAATCCTGAAAAGTTGGTAACATAGATCAATATTAAGACAAATTCGTAATATAATTATAAAGTGAATGCAAACTAAGTCAAAACAACTGAGGACTTTAAACTATTGTGAGGGTACTGATGTCATATAAATGACGAAGGAGTTTAACAATAATTGTAAAGTGCAGTTTTTATTTGGGGAAGTTGCTTTGTGTAAATAAATCTGAATTTTGTCTTGTATGCTACCCAATAGGAAAATGCTAGCTATTAATCACTGTTTTCTTAAATCTTAAAAATTATTTCAAATATTTAATCGATAGTTTTATAACACTGATTACTAATAATACTTATATTCATCTATTAGTATATTATATATTTAAATTTGTTAACGTATACTATAAACCGATAGCACCGGATTATATACTATAAAATTAATCATGAAAATGTGTCAGAATACTTAATAATTAATATTTTCCTAAGGTTGTAAGAATCTACGAGTAAAATAATATCATTGAATTAGTCGCGCACAAAAAGCTTATATGTCTATTTTAAAAAATAACTAGAGAAAAAAAATTGTTAATCAACAACTTGATCTTTACTTATGAGTTGACATTTGTCTTAAAAGAAAATCCGTCTATATCCGAACCCATTCTTTAAGGTGTTAGGTAAACTGATTAAAATTTAAAATATTAATAATGTAACACACATTTTTTTCATTGAATGACATTTGTTAAAAACTATAAAACTATGTGTTTTGTCGCTTGGTTTAACAAATCTTAATTTTGTATCAGTCAACTTTAATAAATTTTAAACAAATAAAATAATATATTTATAAGGAAAGTGATATTTAAAAATAATTAATAAAAATTTCCATGATAATTATATTAATATTTTAATTATATATTTTTTAACTGGAAAAACTACATATTATTATATTGTTAAAATAAGCTGCTAGGTGAATTTTTTTAGAGTACTGAAATAACAATTTTCGTATTTTTAAATACCTAAATATATATAAAAATAATAATAATAATTTAATTTTTATAATTATATAAAAGATATATTTTTAGTTTCTACTTTTATGATTGACTGAATATATAATTTCTCATGGATTTTTTTATTAACAAAAACAAATATATTATTTAGGGACAATTGGATTGTTTCAACTTAAACATCAAGTAATAGATACAAAAAGAAAAACAAATGGCTGCAATATAATTTTGACTCTCTAAATGATATGATGATAAAAAATATTATCATGACAATAATTTTATCGAAGACTAAACTTTACATTATAGATTTTTTATTATAACAATCTCAAAAGCATCTATTCAAACAAAATTCTCTATACATATAAATATACTCCAAAACATAGTTTTAATTTGTTTCATTATAATCTTTGGTGGATCATGTACAAGAGATGAAAACACCTTCTTGAATCACACAAGGAATGAACACCTTCTTTGAATCACACGAATGAGACTAGCTTCTCCTAGCAACAGCAGTAACACTCAATCATCCAAGATGCCACTTAATGAAAGTTATCGCTCTACTCACACTAAGTTGTTCAAAGCCTTCTCACAGAAAGTTCCCAAGTACTCAGACTTCTCTAACTTCTATATTTTGATAATGAAAGCCTACCACTTTATTTATAAAAGTCTATTTAGAAATTAGGTTAAAAATATGAAAAGTTAAGTAACAATTGTCATAGATAAACGATTATCATAAGTGATAATCGATTATCACAGAAACTTTTATAAAAAACATCTTTCTCATTGTGATAATCGAATATCACCAGTGATAATCGATTATCATAGAAGTTTTTCTCAAAAATCAGTTTTAACTGAGATAATCGATTATCAATAAAAATAATCGATTATTCCAGTGAGTTTTGCAAATAAATAAAGTTCTTTTGGTGCTCTACTGCTTAAGTTTTGCCTTTTTGACTATTGATGTACTAATATTCGGTGGATAATCGATTATCATAGAGTTTTTTCTCAAAAATCAGTTTTAACTAAGATAATCGATTATCACTAAGAATAATCGATCATTCTAATGAATTTTACAAATAAATAAAGTTCTCTTGGTGCTCTATTGCTTGGATTTTGCTCCATCTTCTTTTTGTGAACACGTAAACTTTATAATCTTTGATGGATCATCCACAAAATCCTACAACCACGAAAAAAAACACGGTCAAAAATCCCAAAACAAAAATGTCACAACAGAAATTTCATGGATCATGAACACTAAAAAGAAATTCAACAGAAATATGAAAGGTCAAACAAAAATGATTTGGCTATTAACTGTTATCCATTTGAGATGTTATACAAATATTTTTCATTTTAAAAGAAGACGAAGACCCCTAACCTCCGAGTTTTATAATGAACGCATGATTAATGAGACAGTAAAAAATTATGAACTTGGCTTATAAAAAAAGACCCAAAGACTTTCCCTTCATTTAGTAAAAAAACATTAAATTTAAGACTTCCTCCCACTCGATCTTTACAATGATTATCCTGAGACAACTCTAAAACAAAAATTGTAAATAGAAAATTTCTTATTTTGCATTAGAAAGGGGACAAGATCTCTACCATAAAAAAAATATTTTAAATTATTTTCTATTAAAACAATAGTTACTGTGCAGTAACCCTTAAGAAAAAGAGAAAATTAAGATTTCCCACTAAAATAAAAAATGATAAAAAATGTTAAGAAAATTATATAGTGCTGCATGGGGAAATCTAAAAAAAGTTGTTGAAATCTTGCGTTTAATATATTGGATTTTAAAATTGTTGGGTAGATAGGACGATGATAGTATAATATTAATGATGGGGTGTGATTGATTATGATACCAAACTCTTAAACTTAAAACCCTTTCCATTAATATATATATATATGTTTACGCTGAAGAAGGAAATATGAGAGATTTGCAAAACCAAAACCATGAGTGGATCGGAGAAAGCAGAAAACACCACATACCGCATAGTGGTGATACATAAGGAGGAGGAGAAGGTTGTGGGGAAAGAAGATAAAGATGTGTGTGTGTGCCGTGTCCCGAAATCCTTGATAGGAGGCCACCCAGAGGCTTTCAGCCCTCAATTTGTGGGGCTAGGACCCTACCATCATCCCCGTTTGGACCTCACCATGACAGATGTTCTCAAGAAAGCTGCAGCAATGAGGATCATGAACGACGACTTCAAAATCCAGGTCTCCGATGTTCAACCTTTCTACCACAAAGATACCTTAAACTCCTATGCCCACGACGACAAACACCAGCTCCTCGAGGATATCACCATGGATGGCTTCTTCCTTCTGGCTTTGATCAACTGGAGTCTTGATGCCCAACCTCCCAACCACACTTACTTCTTGACCGGAAAACATGGCATGCCCCTCGTCAACGCTCTTGGTGTAGAGTTGACCATCGGAGCTGTCATCAGGGATGTTTTCATGCTCGAGAACCAAATTCCCACCCGTCTTCTTCATCAAATCAACCAAGCCACCCCCCAACACGGAATTCAATCACATTTGGGTGCAAAAATGCTACATTTCTGTAAAATGTACTGTCCACTCGCCACGCCCCAAAGTCTCCCCCAACACACAAAAGTTACCCATTTGTTGGATCTCATGTACCATTTGGTAGCACCTATGCCCCTCGAGAGTGAAAACACACCACCTAGCCCTCAGGTTCACCCTGAGGTTCACCCTGAGGTTGAGCCTGAGGTTTACCCTGAGGTTGAGTCTGAGGTTGAGTCTGAGGTTGCGCCTGAGGTTGCGCCTGAGGTTGCCCTTGTGGTTCACCCCGGCAATGAGCCAGATACAGCGAGGACTGAGGAGCATGAACCTGCTGAGGTGACGACTGAAGTGGAAGTGAAAGTTGAGATGCCCAACATGACAAGCAGTAAGACAGAGCCAATTCGATGCTCTTCAATATTCTGTTCCATATGCTTTAAGACACTTTTATTTTTGGTGATCGTAGGCGTAATTTTGTGCTCAATTTTGTGGTATTTGCTTCTTTTCATCTGTCAAATAGTCTATAGTGTGTTACGTATTCCATGTCGTATTGTATATGGTATTCTTAAAACGGTGTTAACAGTATTTGGGAAACTTTTTATTTCCTTACTCCCCGTGCCGCGGGGACTGATGGCTGATACCACGAGGAAATATTCAATGGCCTCTGATGAAGGTAAAAATATTTGGATGGGGATCCAGATACCTAAGCAATGGGTTAATAAAATTCGGCAGCGCTTATTTGGGGAGGAGGATAAACGCCCCGCTGTTACAATCCAATCCGTGACTGAACTGGATGATGCTGGGTTTCACTTCAAACCCGTGAACAGCCTCCAAGACATTAGATTCGAGGCGAGAAAGAAGGTATTGTTTTTACCTGTTCTCAAATTGGATGAGAACTCTGAGGTGATAATGAGAAATCTGGTAGCGTACGAGTCATTGACTAGAGACACCTACTTGATCTTCACAAGGTACGTTGAGATCATGAGAGCTATCATTGACACTCCTGAGGATGTGAAGGTGTTGGTGCACAACGATATCATTGTGACTGAGCTGAGTGATAAAGTGGTGACAGATCTTTTCAATGGGATGAGCACATCCATTAGGCCTACCAAAACTGATGAACTGGAAGAAATGATTTTGGAAGTCAAAATGAAGTATGAAGAAAGCCAGTGGCTACAGAAGATGGTGAGATATGTGTATTCCTCTTGGAAAATCCTCACAGCTATTGCGGCCTTCTCTTTCTTTGTTCTCACCTCCGTGCAGACCTTTTGCTCGGTTTATGACTGCGCTTCTCATTTCTCCACAAATTTGGAGAGACTTCCAGCAGTTTCGGATAATGGTTTAATAAGTTATATTTAAGCTTATCATTCTATTTCGTAACTGTACTTTGTTGTTGTTGGTGTGTGCGCCTTATGTTAAGACCACCGTGTTCTCGTTTGCAAAAAATAAGTAAAACAGTTAAAGTTGTTCAATTACACGCTCGCAAACAAAAGTCCAGAACTTTTCTTCTCCTTCCAAATCTACCTCCCTCCTCCCAATTGGATGAATATCCTAGCAAAAACATAAAGTACAAAATTAATTTCATTTTTTAAAACAAAATGATCTTTTTGACTATTACATTTTTACAATTTTCTCTTACAATATTAGGTGACATCTTTTAACTAGCTTTTCATTTTTTCATTTTTTCATTCTCAATATTCTAAAATTATTTAGAAGATACCACTTCATATAGTAAGAGATAGTTGTCAAAATTTAGTGATCAAAATATCAATGTCATCTTTTAAATTAAATCATCTCTAAAGTAGTTGATAAGGAATATAATTTCCCATACATTAATGCCCTTGGTCATTGATTACTGATTCAATAATGTCGTTATATATATATATTTTTTAAATTACTTAAATGAATGATTATTTTACTTTTAATCATATTTCAATTAATACAACAAAATTGAGTGAATAATTTTGAAGAACATATAAAAAAAATATTAAAATTTTTCAAAGGAATATAATTAAATACATTGAATATTGAATATGTAGATAAATTTTTTGACTGCCAAATTGATTTAATATTTAGTAAAAGAATGATTTTCATCCCATATTTTATAATTTTACTTATAAATTTTAAGAAAATAATGAATCTATAGATATTGTATTTTTTTTATTAAACCTCATTATATAACTGAAATTATTTGATTTTTTATAAAATTATAAATGAAATTAAAAATGTGGAGGAATAATATATATATATATATATATATATATATATATATATATATATATATATATATTGACTTTTATAGATTAGCATATAAATCGATTACTACAATAATTAATTATTTTTTATCATTAAATTTAATTATTATTTAAATTTATTTTTGTAGTTACTTATCAAAATAATTGTTATTTATTATTATATTATTATTGTCAAATGAATTAATTTCAAAGCAAATACCTACGAAATCTCAATAATATATTAGAGTATTTTAAGCATTAATATCTAAAGTATAGTTTCTAACTTATGTTACATGTATTATGACAATATTAATAATGCAGTCATGTTAATTAATGTAATAAAAACATGTTGATTAAATAAAATAAAATTCTACAGTTTTTACATTGACATATGATTTTAACAAACATTTTTATCCATGTTGCCACCAACACAGATTGCATCATGCTAAAATTTAAAATCATGAAAAGTTGGTAACAAAGATTAGTTTAGTTATATTAAGACAAATTCGTAATAATTATAAAGTGAATGCAAAATAAGTCAAACAACAAATACAACTAACGACTTTAAACTATTGTGAGGGTAGTGATGTCATATAAATGGTGTCATTTTAATGACGAGGTTTATAAATAATTGTAAAATGGAGTTTGTATTTGCTTTGTGTAAATAAATCTGAATTTTGTCTTGTATGCTAGCCAATAGGAAAATGCTAGTTATTAATCACTGTTTTGTTAAACCTTAAAAAATATTTTAAATCTTTAATCGATATTTTTATAACACTAATAATACTTGTATTGATCTATTAGTATATTATATATTTAAATTTGTTAACTTATACTAAAAGCAGATAGCATTGGATTATATACCGTAAAATTAATCATGAAAATATGTCAGAGTGACGGATGACAAAAAAGTTTACAAGTGTCAAATTATATTTTTTTATATATAAATTATTATTTTTAATTAAAAAAAATTATTTATTTTCTCCTTTCATTTCTTCTCTTCAAAACAATCACACATAATTTGTGGCAGATCTTGATCAAAATTTATGAAAAACCAAAATAATATATTTAAAATTTATATATTTAATATTATTATCACCCATTCAATGAAAATGAATAATACTTAATTATAGCTATTATTATAGAACAAACTACATTATTTAACCGATTGTCCATCGTATGTAATGAGTAATCATGATGTCATGTTTTGATCTTCACTCTTTTTTTATCAATTTTAAAAAATAAATTCATTCTATTATTTTTCATTAATACACCTATTTCAAAAACAAGTTTAAGACTAAAAAATAATTTATTATAATATAATCAATAATTGAGAGACATAATTACTAAAAAATTATGATAAACAAGTCACAATTGAAAATTGTCTATAAAAAAAATATACAAAAGGGTCATGAGATAGAAAGATAGTGCTAAATATTAACCGTATTTCACTATCAAGTGAGACCAAAGATTTTTTTTTTTTTAAGAATGGAAGGAGAAGATATAAAAAAGGAGGATAGAGATAATAAGTTTTTATTTAACTTTTTTTTTTCTTGGTAACATAACAAAATGAAATCAGGTAAGGGTGAAAGATAAATACAACATGTAAAAAGCTAAAAAGATAATTAGAATATAAAATAAAAATTATCTTAACAATTTATTTTCTTTATTATATTTGATTTTATATTTTATAATTTATTAACATTAAATGTTATACTATATGATATAAATAAAAAAATACCTAATTTTATTTTTATTAACTTTTCAATATACTATTATCTAATTTAAAAAGATATATATATTTAAAAAAAATTAAAAATAAATAGTTTAACAAATTTTAAACACATACAATTTTAAAAAAAATTACAAAATGAAAAAGTTTGGGGGCCGTGACCCCTCCTTGCTTCAACTATGCTCCGTCATTTCACATAATAGTAAAATTAAAAAAATTACTATTATTTATTATCATATCATAAAATAATATCATTAAATATCAAATATTACTTTTAATTAAAGTGTTTCTCTACGTTCTTTCAATTATCTGAAATTTTTAATAATTGAATGAGAACTATAACTTGTTGCAATATTTCTTTCAATATAAGCTATCATACTACTTGTTAAAGAAATTTCAAATTCATTATATGAAATTATATAAATTTTAGAGAGTTGTTTTTCCTTTCTTCAAATTTTAATTCATGAAATTTTCTAAGATTAATTAATGTAGATGCATTATTTTCATTTTCATCGCAAACTTTTCTCTTAAAAAAGAAACAGTTCTTTTACCTTAAATCATAAACTACATGTAAAAGGAAAATAAATTGCTTCAAAAAAAATAAAGGTAAAAAATGAACTTACTCAGAAATTGTTCGGTCCAAAATATTCTTAAATTCTCAATTTCAATGTGGAGGAACTTGATTTTTGAAAATAATGAAAAATTGAGGTTAAAAATTGATTGAGAAAAGAAAGGTGAGAGAGAGATAGAATATGGAAGAGAGAGAAAAAGAAGAAAAAGAAAGTAATGGGAAAACTTTGTTTTCAAGTGAAAAAACAAACATTTGAAAATTTACTTAATACAGATATATTAAATTTTATGTTAATTAGGAAACATAACATTTATTGTTTATTAGAAAAAAATAAATATTATTTGATACTAATAAATATTGTTGACAATTTTTATAACAATATTTTTTATTTATTATATTTATGTTTTATTATTTTATATATATATATATATATATATATATATATATATATATATATATATTCGTTGTAAATATATTCATCCAATTGTATTTTAAACACAAAGAAAATTAACTCATACAATTTTTTTCTATACTTAATAATAATAACATAAAAATTTAATTTTAAAATATACTTAAGCGTTCCTCGTTATAAATATATTCACCATATTGTATTTTAAACACAAAGAAAATGAACTCATACAATTTTTTTCTATACTAATTATAACAAAAAAATTTAATTTTAAATTATATTTAAAAAAAAAAAAAATTTGGAGGAGCATAACTCTCCTTAATCTTTAAGAAGGAACGTCCATGTGAACACTTAATAATTAATATTTTCTTTTCGAAAGGAAGATTGTCAGAATCCACGAGTAAAATAATATCATTAAATTAGTCGTGCACAAAAAGCTTATATGTCTATTTTAAAATTGTTGTCTCTTTAATTAACTAGAGAAAAAAGAAATTCTTAATCAACAGCTTGATCTTTACTAAAGTTCACATTTGTTTTAAGAAAATCCGTCTCTGTCCGAACCCATTCTTTAAGGTTAGGTTAGGTTAGGTTAGGTAAACTGATTAGAATTTAAAATATTAATACTGTAACACAGTTTTTTCATTCAACGAAATTTGTTAAAAATTATAAAACTATGTGATGTTCGCTTTGGTTTAACAAATCTTAATTTTTGTATTAGTCAATTTTATTAAATTTTAAACAATAAAATAATATATTTGAGCAATCATATTTTTGTAAGGAAAGTGATATTTAAAAATAATTAATAAAAATTCTATGATTAGCATATTAATATTTTAATTATATATTTTTTAACTTAAACAGCTAATATATATATATATATATATATATATATATATATATATATATATATATATATATATATATATATAAATATATATATATATATATATATATATATATATATATATATATTTATATATATTGTATAGTTCAGGAAATGACTGACATCAACATACTCATTTTACTTATTTTATGTCGAGGTCTCTATCAGGCCGACCTCAAATCGAGGTCTCTCTTAGACTGACCTCATCTTTATCATAGTCGTACATTTCGTTTAGGTCGGAGTTAATCCTAGAATGCAAGGATACACGATACGTGTGTATCGGGGGTAGCCCATTAGCATGACCCAAAGCAGCCCAAATGAGACAATCCAAGAGGGAGAAACTGACGCAGAGAAGGGGGTGCGAATAAAATGCAACGTCTCTAAGATATGTTTCGGGATTTTAGGGAACAATATGCGAGATTTTAGGAGAAAATAATGGAGTAGTGGGAAGGTTAGTTAGCTGAGAACTCAGAAATACAAAACGGTTACCAATAGAAAATCATATATATGAGAGATCAATAGATAAGAAAGGGGCATCTTTTAGTTGGGAAAAGAAGAGAAAGGACAAGCGAGAATAAAAGTAAGAAAGGGGCATCTTTAAGTTTTTGAACGTTATAAATATTTATCAAGTTTATAATATAAGTTAGTATAAAATATTTAAAATTATCATTTATTACAATTATTATACATTATTTTTATATGTTATTTTTATTATTGAATTAATTTATAAAAATTTCATACAGAGATATAATTTTTTATTATTGTCAAATGAATTAATTTCAAAGCAAATCCCTACGAAATCAGAACAATATATTAGAGTATTTTAAGCATTAATATCTAAAGTATAGTTTCTAGCTTATGTTAGATGTATTATGACAATATTAATAATGTAGTCATGTTAATTAATGTAATAAAAACATGTTGATTAAATAAAATAAAATTCTATAGTTTTTATATTGACATATGATTTTAACGAACATTTTTATCCATGTTGCCACCAACACAGATTGCATCATGCTAAAATTTAAAATCCAGAAAAGTTGGTAACATAGATTAATATATTAACACAAATTCGTAATATAAGTATAAAGTGAATGCAAACTAAGTCAAAACAACTAAGGACTTTAAACTATTGTGACAGTACTGATGTCATATAAATGGTGTCATATAAATGACGAACCAGTTTAACAATAATTGTGAAGTGTAGTCTTTATTTGGGTAAGTTGCTTTGTGTAAATAAATCTGAATTTTGCTAGCCAATAGGAAAATGCTAGTTATTAATCACTGTTTTCTTAAATCTTAAAAATTATTTTAAATATTTAATCTATATTTTTATAACACTGATTAATAATAATACTTGTATTGATCTATTAGTATACTATATATTTAAATTTTTTAACTTATACTAAAAACCATAGGATTATGTACTATAAAATCAATTATGAAAATGTATCAGAACACTTAATAATTAATATTTTCCTTTTGAAGGGGAAGGTTGTAAGAATCTACGAGTAAAACAATATCATTAAATTAGTCGCGCACAAAAAGTTTATATGTCTATTTTAAAATTGTTGTCTCTTTAATAAGTAGAGAAACAAAATGTTAATCAACAACTTGATCTTTACTTATGAGTTGACATTTGTCTTAAAGAAAATCCGTCTATATCCGAACCCATTCTTTAAGGTGTTAGGTAAACTGATTAAAATTTAAAATATTAATAATGTAACACACATTTTTTTGTTCAATGAAATTTGTTAAAAACTATAAAACTATGTGTTTTGTCGCTTGGTTTAACAAAACTTAATCTTGAATCAGTCGATTTTAATAAATTTTAAACAATAAAATAATATATTTGTAAGGAAAGTGATATTTAAAAATAAATAATTTAAAAATTTCCATGATTAACGTATTAATATTATAATTATATATTTTTTAACTGGAAAACTATATATTATTATATTATTAAAATAAGCTGTTAGGTGATTTTTTTTAGAGTACTGAAATAACACTTTTTGTATTTTTAAATACCTAAATATGTATAAAAATAATAAAAAGAAATTTAATTTTTATTAATTATTATAATTATATAAAAGAAATATTTTTAATTTCTATTTTTATGATTGACGGGTTCAATGGCGGAGCATAGAAGGAGCTGGGAGGGGCCATGGCCACCCCAAAGATTTTTGAATTTTTTTTAAATATATATATTTTAAAAAATTTTAAAATTTTTTAAATTTTTTTAAAATTTTTTAAATTATAAGTAGTATATTTTATAAATGGATGAAAACTTTTTATTTCTTTTATAAAATACAATCAATTAATGTTAATAGATAATAAAACATAAAATTTAATATATAAAGAATAAAAATATTTAGGTTTAATTAATCTTTTTGTCACTATTTTCATCTAAAAATATCAAGTTGGTTCTCAAGTTTTTTCTAGTCTCAATTTGGTTATGACTTTTGAAAAATTGATGCAATTTGGTTATTCTCATTAAATTTGTTAAAGCGGAACAAGGA
>Ga0209589_1005377_pt1 | contig 21733 bp, 16 predicted proteins | sample CowpeawhiteBW_FD_187525 | JGI IMG/M metagenome (GOLD analysis project Ga0209589, IMG submission 187525) | Root nodule microbial communities of legume samples collected from California USA - Cow pea white BW (SPAdes) (version 2) | ecosystem: Host-associated > Plants > Roots > Nodule | place: USA... | reverse complement strand
ACATTTCTTTACTCTATATAAAATACTTCCATAAAATAAATAACCAGCTAATTGGTATAATAGATCTCAAATTTCTAAGTAAATATTTAAAATACCCCAATCATTCTCATCATCCCAAGGTGGATAATGTCCCGTAACAACGTGAACTTCATTGTTTATAATTTTTATTTATTGATGAATCATTTTAATTATACTTTTTATATTGTGTATTCCATTATTTATATGACGTAATATTGTAAAATATTTTCAAACAAATTTAAAATAAAATAAAAATATCATATATATATATATATATATATATATTAGTATATTTAATTCTTACATTTTAATTAAATAAACTATTTCTTGAATTTTCAGACAATCGATGTAAACTAATAGTCTGAATGAGTTACATAGAGAGATCCTGATTTTGTAAACATGATATAAAGTTAGAAGGTCCATAACGTTACCAATCTCTAAGACAGTTAGACAACTAAATTGTCCTAAGCTTTGAAAAAGTTCTTGCGGCTTGCAACCGTTCTTCCTTTCCACGCCCTCATGCACTGTTATGGTTGTATCATAACTATCTCGGAGGACGATAACTAACTTGTTCTTTTCTCTATCAGAGATGTTGCTTGCTTATTGAGTACAAGGGGAGAGATGGTTTGTAGATTCCACATCTTCTCACCGGATCCTAAACAACTACCTCGTAACTTGATAGGGAAAGAAATTGGATCGTTCTGGGTTCAATCACCTAAGTCTATGGTTTGTAGAGAACACAGGTTAAGTATTGAATCTGGAACAAATGTTATATGTTGTGAGTCTATTCTCAAGTACCTTAAGTGCATCAAGTTTCCGATGTTAGAAGGTATCTTTCCACAGCTCTTTGGTGCGAGCTCCGACATTTACGATTCACAGAGCATCAATTTGAGGAACAACAACACATCAAAATGGCATTTCAATCGTCGAACAAGAACATACAAAAATGGGGTTTTATTTGGGGAAAAACATTAAAAAAATAAGGGATTGCAATTGGGGTAGTAAAACATACCAAATTGCCCTTTGATTTAGAGAAGAAGAACACTAAAATTAGGGCTTCCAATTGTCAACGAAGTTGCGGCAGCGATCCACCTTTGTTATTCTTTTCCAAAACCGCACTCCGCTTTTCACTAAACCATCGCAACGTTCACTTCTTTCCTTACTTTTCCTCTGCAGTGAGTGACATTCAAACTTCAACATTCACTCTAGCTTTTCTCACACGTCACTGCTCTTCTCATATTAAAAAACATTAAAATAAGACATGCCACGTAGGTGGGTAAAAATTGGATTAAGTAAGACATTGTATCATTATCCTTATTATTATTGCATCTTTTAATTAAGTGAGTCTGTGAAATGAAAATGTTTTTCTCCAGGATTTTGACTTTGACTATATTGCACCCAGAAGAACAGACACGCTTCTACCTTCCAAACCTAACACTTTCATTTCACTCACAATCAAGGATGACCATCGGTCTAAATCCAATATCCTTTTTCTTTCTCAGCGTGTCAATAGTACCAATTACTTTCGTCACTCCCACAATTTTCTCCTACACCCCTCCTTTTTTTTAAATGCCTATTTTATCTTTCTCATTTATTTCTTTTTTAACCTCTTGAAACTACACTTTTTGTGATTCTTCAGTACTGTTCACCCACTTCTTTGGACATCAAGGATTTTATTAAAATCAATGTTTGAAATTAGGTATATCTGTTTTTCGTAAATAGTTTTTTTTTTCAATTTTTAAAATAATGAAAATGAGAGAAAAATTTTGGATTTCGGTTAATTCTTAGAGTATTCATTTACTTTAAAATGAATAAAAAAAAGGTTAAATATGTTTCTTTTTTCTTCAAGTGAAATATGGAATTAGTTCTTCTTCGTAATATTTGACCAATTTAGTCATTCATCTTTAAAAATGCATAAATTTAGTTATTTTAACCAAATTTATTTTGTTAAGTTTATATGATGTTTCAAACGTATTTCATAATAATATTTGAATTATTTATACCGTTTGACACGTTTTAGCTTAAATGTTAACTCAAATATTATCATAAAATGCATTTAAAATGTCAAATAAACTTAATAAAAATTGGTAAAAAGAACTAAATTCATGTATTTTTAAAGATAAATGACTAAATTGGTATAAAATTTCAAGGAAAAACTAATTCAACAATTTACTGAAACTTGAAAGAAAAAAACATATTTAACTCAATAAAAAAATTACAAAAAAAGTTGCGATGTGCGAGAATAAACACTCCTAAAATAAGACTGAGTTTATGAATGACCAAGCCAATCCTCCTATTAAATTTCAACTTTTAGAAAACTATTTTCCAGGGTAAATATACTAAACCAAATCACTATTTCTTTTTATTCTTTGTGAATTTCCTCATTTCACGTATTGTTAACCAACTACTTCAAAACAAAAGTCAATTGCATGTTATTGAGAATTAATCAAGCCTGATAAAAATGTATTATAAATTATTTTTTATAATAAAATTTGTAAGTACTTTTTAAGAATTTTTTTTGAAACAAAATTAAAAAAATATAAATCTTTTTTAACAGTAGTATTATAAAATATTTTTCGTTATAAAGAAGATAAATAAAATAAATAATGTTGATTGATGTATATTGCTTCAAATATATGATCAATCAATTAAAGTAATTTTAGATTTTGATTTATATTAATATATATATATATATATATATATATATATATATATATATATATATATATATATATATATGCATCAGATTTACGCATATGTATTATTAAGGTTATTTGATACGTATTGCTGTATCAATGACTTGTTATTTAAAGTATTTTTTAGCACCAGAAATTATTTCAAAAAACGGAAGGTTAAAAGGAATTATTAAGGATTAAAAAACAAATTTATATATGCCTTACTTTTTTTATCAAAGACGAAATACTTTATCTGATAAAAATCATATTTAATATATATACCTCACTTTTTTATATTAATTGCATGTATCATTATGAATCAGTGAAACATGTTTTATTAGATGAAACACTTGACGTAATTATAAATACATCAATCACTAAAATTGTAATATGTAATAATAGAGTCATATTAATTTATACATGCTTTCAGCAAACTATTTACTAATCAGCCATATTCTCTTCTTATATGTTGGAATGAATTAATTTTAATTTAATGTTTACATTTTCTTATTATTTAACTTTTGGTTAATATTATTCAAAGTTAATAATTGTTTTCATTACAAAATAAATGATAATAAAAATAATAAGACAGAGGCCGATCATGACTAGAATAAAATAATAACAAAATTTTATTGTTAATTATATTTTGTTTAGAAATGATACTAATTGCGGATTACAATATTACCAAATTTTAAAAGGTATAAATGAAATTAATATTTTGATGGAGAGAGGGGGAAGAGAAGGAATTTGTATTGACTAATCTATATGATAATAAGTTATTTAGAATATATGAAAATATTATGTTATTTATTTGAGAATATGTATATACAACAGGTAAATGAAAGATTTAGGATATAAATATTTACTTTTACCTTTTTTTTTTTGGTAAAGTAAGGAAAATAACACAAATGAAATAAAATTTTGTTTGATGGACAATGTTGCAAAAGTATATAATATATTAAATATATAATGTTTGGATCTGCTTGAAAAATATATTTTACTTTTAGGTTTGTCTGTTGACCAATAGTGACTTTTTATTTCTGTGAAGTTAATATTTAGTTTTCATGCATTAATTTCCATTTATATCATTTGCAATACCCCACTGATAATTCTGTTTAGTACTACATTTTCTAAATCCATATATGCACTAGTTCAGTAAATTACACATATGGTGGTAAAAGTAAATAAGGAGTTTTGCTTCAAACAATGTTATTGCATGTTTTTATGGTAACTTGGAATCATGAATTGGTAAATCTGGAAAGGTGAAGGATGATAAATATTGTTTCGAAGGTATAATATTATTTAGTTAAGTGATTAGTGAGATTATTGTTTCTGATTTCTGATTACAATCAGAATTACATTTTTCCTTCTCTATTAAAGTTAGCATCTCTGTGCAGTTCTCACCTCAAACATCTTCCTGTGGTCACTCACTTAGCATCAACAATTGTGTTCTTTGTTTATCTATCTGAGAGATGAAGGTTCTATTTCTGATATTTGTTATTGCTGCACCTAGCTTGTGTGCTACAGAATGTTCAGCCTTCGACGACGTTGTTAGCTTCGACGTTGTTAGCTACGGTGCCACAGGGAGTGGCCAAGCCGATGATACACAGGTATATATTTTTTTTCTACTTTCGATCACACTCTTTATTTTGTTTTTCATTATGCAAATATATATGTTTGATTTCATCACTTTATCATCGTAAGGCTTTCGTGAAAGCATGGAAAGACGTGTGTGGTGCAACTCAGAAGTCCGCAAAATTTGTCATACCCCAGAATAAAATATTCATGTTACAACCTCTGTCGCTTAAGGGTCCTTGCAATCCAGCAACCATTGAAGTTCAGGTAGTAATTTCCTATATCCAGATATTAAAATTGAGAGTTATATATATATCATCCAAAATACAAGGACTTTAACTTGTAAGTGTGAATAATGCAGCTCGAGGGAACTGTGATTGCCCCTAAAAGCATTGGGGATTGGAAATTTTTGAACGAAGAAAGGAAATGGATAGAATTCTCAGACATAAGTGGTATTGTAATCGAGGGAGGAGGGGTGATCGATGGCCAAGGTGCTGCGTGGTGGAACTCCGATGATGTCTCCATGAAGCCCACTGTACGTTCAAATTCAAATATAAACACAGTGCATGTATATGATTGAAACTAACAACGTTGTTTAACAACATGTGCAGGCTCTTCATCTCCATAACTGTAAAGATGGGATACTTAGATCGATTCATCATATGAACAGCCCCAGAAATCATATAAGCGTAGACATGTGCAGTGGGTTAGAAATCTCCCATGTTAACATCACTGCACCGATGGAAAGTCCAAACACCGACGGCATAGATATCTCTGGATCATCCAATGTCTTCATACACTCTTCCACCATTCAAACCGGTAACTAATCCACCCCGATTTCCTATATCACTCTTCATCATCACTCTCCATCCATTAATGAATACACATTATTCATCACAGGTGATGACTGCATCGCCATAAACTCGGGTTCTTCCTTCGTCAATATAAGTGACATTTTTTGTGGACCTGGTCACGGCATCAGGTAAGTCCAAGTCCAAGTAAATTACTACATGAGTATTATTAGGAGTGTTGAATTAATTCCCTCTGTGGTGTGTTTGGTGCATGAAAAAAAAGTGTTGGGAGCCTGGGACGTAACGGAGATGATGCCAGAGTTGAAAATGTACACGTGCGGAATTGCACCTTCCTGGGATCATCGAACGGAGTGAGATTGAAGACATGGAGGGTAAGGATGAAATTAAGGTTAAACGAGAATGAATGAATGATTAATACGATGTTGTTTTTTGGTTAACTAGGGAGGGCAGGGTTACGCGAGGAAGATCATATTTGAAGATATTACGGTTGTCGGAGTGAAGCGGCCGGTGATTATCGACCAGAATTATTTTGGACTATTAGATGAGAAGAAAAGTGCAGTGAAAATAAGTGAGGTGAGTTACCGGAACGTGAAGGGAACAACTAGCGGTGAGCGTGCGGTGGAACTGAGTTGCGATCCGAATGTCGGCTGCAACGACATCGTTTTGGATCATATTTCCATAACGAAAGAAGACGGAGGTGAATCAAAGGCATCATGCACCGGTGCTCAAGGGACCTGCTTTCTCTGCAATCCAATCGTCTCTTGTCTTTCCAATCTCCATCTTGTCTAGTTTTCGATCAACAATTTTTTTTCAGTTTATAACACCCAATTCAAACTAAACTAATGCACACTCACTAATTATCCAACTCTCAACAATCTATAATACTTTTTTGTCTTCCCTGTTTATGTTTCATTAATGAATCTTATAACCTTTTCCTTTCAAACGTTAAAATCTATTCATTTTTCTTTACCTATACAATACTGCTGAAAACAAGTTCTATCATTTCTGTGTCTCATTCCTATTCTAGTTGTTTATAACAAGTTAACAATCAATATCTCTGCAAGAGTAATTTTTAAAGAATTGTGTGGATCAAGTTGGTATTGTGGAATAACATATCTACTGTTGAATCCGGTTATGTTTTATTTGGAAAGATTTGGTTTAATCAGAGAGAATATTGTCCTACTTTCTACTTTTATCAACTAATTAATTATTCTTATTTGGTAAAGGAGAAAATAGTGTAATTAAAACATAACATCAAAATCAAATTATAATTTTATACAATTGTATATAAACTAAATAATATAAAGACGTTCATCATATTTCTCGCAGATAATAAGTACCTTTTTGTAAAAAAAATATGGAAAGAAATGCGGGAAATTGAGATAGTTATACATTATTTTGATTAATTAAAAATCATTTATGTTCTCACAAGATTGGAATCTCACGAAACGAATAATAAGTGACGATTTTCTTTGTTATTTTTGTCTTCTATCTTTAGTCTTCGGTATAAAAAGACGAGTAACTCTAATCTTTTAATTATTTTTTTAGTCATTGACTTTGGTCGTCAATCTTGAATGATTGAAATACGACAGACACGGTAAATGATTTATTTTTAGAAATATAATAGGAAAACGATTCTTTGACAAAGGAAATGTAACAAACTTTTGACAAAGTGACGTGGATTTAGTTAAATGAATTTTTTAATTAAAAAAATATTTCATTGCACGTGTGAGAGAGAAATGTGAAGGAAAGGAAGTGGTTTACGAAACATGGGTTCTCTTTCACAATCTCGCGCTGGATTCAAAACATTGTTGGTTTATCAAACCCCTTCTCGGTGCAGATTGAATTTCTTCCATCCCACCTGTAGGAATCCCTTTCTTCCCCACTGTGCTTGACAAAAACGAGATTGCAGTAGAACGTTCGCGAGGGTGGTTGACGGAAAACCGTTCGTCGTGAAAAGCATTGAATTTGTAGGTTGTGATTTGTGTCACAGCGTCATATCATTGCCGGAGCTAGGTCGAAAATTGAAGGTGTTGTGTTTACGGAGTTTGCTGAGACCGTTTTCGGGCCTTGGGCCGGTGATAGTGTCGTCCAAAATCAAAAGAAAATGCAAAGGAAGTTGCCACTTGTCTGTGAAAACCTGTTATGCAAAACCATTTACTGCGTTTGCCATTTAATTACTTAGTGATTGCCATTTAAAGCTGCAGACTTAGTTTAAGCAAATGATTTTGGAACTTTATGTGCTTCCCACATCTTGGTGAGACCAAAAAATTTGTAGTCATTTTTTAAATAACAAAGATTGTTGAAAAGGAAATGCAATGAGGTAGCCACCTGTCCATGAAAATCTGTTGTGCAAAACCCTTTATGGTGTTTGCCATTTAAGTAGTTCATGATTTCCATTTAAAGCTGCAGCCTTAGTGTAAGCAAACTATTTTGGAACCTTATTTGCTTGCCATATCTTGGTGAAGCTAAAAAAGGTGTAGTAGTTTTTTAATAAGAAAGATTGGTCAAAATAAAATTAAAAAGGAAGTTGCCACCTGTCCGCGAAAACCTGTTGTGCAAAACCTTTACTGTGTTTGCCATTTAATTAGTTAGTGATTGCCATTTAAAGCTGCAAACTTAGTCTAAGCAAATGATTTTGGAACTTTATGTGCTTCCCATATCTTGGTGAGACCAAAAAATTTGTAGTCATTTTTTAAATAACAAAGATTGTTGAAAAGGAAATGCAATGAGGTAGCCACCTGTCCATGAAAATCTGTTGTGCAAAACCCTTTATGGTGTTTGCCATTTAAGTAGTTCATGATTTCCATTTAAAGTTGCAGCCTTAGTGTAAGCAAACTATTTTGGAACCTTATTTGTTTGCCATATCTTGGTGAAGCTAAAAAAGGTGTAGTGGTTTTTTAATAAGAAAGATTGGTCAAAAGAAAATTAAAAAGGAAGTTGCCACCTGTCCGTGAAAACCTGTTGTGCAAAAATCTTTACTGCGTTTGCCATTTAATTAGTTAGTGATTGCCATTTAAAGTTGCAGACTTAGTCTAAGCAAATGATTTTGGAACTTTATGTGCTTCCCATATCTTGGTGAGACCAATAAATTTGTAGTGGTTTTTTTAATAACAAAGATTGGTGAAAAGGAAATGCAATGAGGTAGCCACCTGTCCGTGAAAATCTGTTGTGCAAAACCCTTTACGGTGTTTGCCATTTAAGTAGTTCATGATTTCCATTTAAAGTTGCAACCTTAGTGTAAGCAAACTATTTTGGAACCTTATTTGCTTGCCATATCTTGGTGAAGCTAAAAAAGGTGTAGTGGTTTTTTAATAAGAAAGATTGGTCAAAAGAAAATTAAAAAGGAAGTTGTCACCTGTCCGCGAAAACCTGTTGTGCAAAACCCTTTACTGTGTTTGCCATTTAATTAGTTAGTGATTGCCATTTAAAGCTGCAAACTTAGTCTAAGCAAATGATTTTGAAACTTTATGTGCTTCCCATATCTTGGTGAGACCAACAAATTTGTTGTGATTTTTTTAATAACAAAGATTGGTGAAAAGGAAATGCAATAAGGTAGCCACCTGTCCGTGAAAACCTGTTGTGCAAAACCCTTTACTGTGTTTACCATTTAAGTAGTTCGTGATTGTCATTTAAAGCTGCAGCCATAGTGTAAGCAAACTATTTCGGAACCTTATTTGCTTGCCATATCTTGGTGACACCAAAAAAGGTGTAGTGATTTTTTAATAAGAAAGATTGGTCAAAAGAAAATGCAAAGGAAGTTGTCACCTGTCCGTGAAAACCTTTTGTGCAAAACCTTTTACTGCGTTTGCCATTTAATTAGTTAATGATTGCCATTTAAAGCTGCAGACTTAGTCTAAGCAAATGATTTTGGAACTTTATGTGCTTCCATATCTTGGTGAGACCAACAAATTTGTAGTGATTTTTTTAATATCAAAGATTGGTGAAAAGGAAATGCAAATGAGGTAGCCCACAACATGCATAGACCCAATTACGCAGTAAAATAATGAAAATAAATGCGCAATTGTTTTTGATGGTGAAATTCATTTCAAAATTAATTGATGAGCGGAGTAGGAAAGTTTTTGTCAAAAAATTACTACTGCGTCTGCCACTTAATTTGTCATTGTCTGCCACAAAAACTTCCTCGACCACCTGTGGGACGACACGGTCGCCGGCCGAAGGCCCAAAAATGGTCTCAATAAGCTCCGTAAGCACCACACCTTCAATTTTTGACCTAGCTCCGGTAATGGTAAGACACTGACACAAATCACAACGACCAAGTCAGTTTCCGATGAAAACTGAAAAACCCCAAAAATGCATTCGAATCCAAAAAGCTATGGTTTCCAATTGAAACCCTAAACCCCAAATTGATTTCCAATCGAAAAACCTAACCTGCAAATTCGATGCTTTCTACGATGAATGGTTTTTCGTCAACCACCGTCGCGAACGTTCTACTGTAATCTCGTTTTCGTCAAGCACCGTGGGGAAGAAAGGGTTTCCTGTAGGTGGGATGGAAGAAATTCAATCTGCACCGAGAAGGGGTTTTGATAAACCAGCAGATAAACCAGCAATATTTTGAATGTAGCGTGGGATTGTGAAAAAGAGTCCATGTTTCGTGAACCACTTCCTTTCCTTCACATTTCTCTCTTACACGTGCAATAAAATATTTTTTTAATTAAAAAATTCATTTAATTAAATCCACGTCAGTTTGTCAAAAATTTGTCACATTTTCTTTGTCAAACAATCATTTTCCAATATAATAATCACATTTTTTTTTTTACTTCAGATTTTCCTATTCATAACATTTCTTCGGTTGAGTAAGGAGGACTAATCTGATTCCATTTAGACTAAAACAAAAGAAAATAAAAATTGACTATCCTTATACAAAGAAGAACTAACCCAGTTGAATTAGAGAAGAAAAAAAGACTATCACAAGAAAATTAAATTTTGAGTGTTTCTATAGCATTAAGTTCTGATATACTTTTTCTTTTAGAACATGAAACTATAACATATACAAATATGAAATATATTTTATATAATTAAATTAAAATATATTTATGGTTTATGCTATAATTTATATAATTGAAAAATGGTGATACCTAGACACGGACATGTGTGTAAGTACTTCTGTGTCTCGGGTTTTTATTTTCTCGGAAGAATACAGTTTTTTTTCTTAACCTGTTGAATATCATGCTATATAGTAATCCTGAATAGAATTGCTATTTACCTTATCATACTCATATCTCGGTGTAAGTTTATAATTCTTACATTATCTATTTATTGTGCTTCTTGGTAACTTTCCTATTTCTTGAATATTTTATTTATTATTTTCAATTTAAAAAAGTATGAACTGTTTTTATCTATTATACTCTCCTTTTTATTTTATAAAGTAAAAATAAAATGAGATAAAACGTGAAACTTGAGAGCAATTTAATAGTATTTCCTATTGATAATTTAGATTTTGTTAGAGGCAAGAGTTAGGCATTGGCTTTGCCGCCGACAAGGTAACGGACGTTTGGTGTTCCGTGACGGTATGATTCATTGGACAATACGAAGTCGAGTCTTTAAATTTGATGTTGTCTTAATGGCAATTCCAAAAGCTGATGTTACTATTGAGTTTGTTTTTCTAGGCATGTGTCTGAAGATTACAAGCATCAGATGGAAAAATCAGGCATCATCTTCAGAGGTTGCTACGACAACCACCACTTCTGCCTTGCAATTCTCTTCTCTTTTCTCTTCTGCTCTTTATTCCTATCTTTTCGTTCTCCCAATCACGCACTCACATTCAAACACCTGAACCCATCCAACACCAAAAATCTCACCATCACTGATCCCTGCTTTGGCCGCTATGTTTATATCCACCAACTCCCTTCCCGCTTCAACAATGACTTGCTTCACAATTGCCACACCCTCACCAGAGGCACTGACAAACCCAACATGTGCCCGTATATGCAAAACATGGGTTTGGGTCCTGAAATTGCCACCTCTCGAGGGGTTTTAACCAACGACACTTGGTATGCCACCAACCAATTCTTGCTGGAGGTCATTTTCCACAACAGGATGAGGAAATATGCCTGCTTGACCAACGATTCCTCCCTCGCCTCTGCAATCTTTGTCCCCTTTTATGCCGGTCTTGACGTTAGCCGTTTCCTCTGGCTCTCTAATCTCACAGACAGAGATTCCTCCGGTCGAGATCTTCTCCAATGGCTCGCAAACCGACCCGAGTGGAAGAAAATGTGGGGCAGAGACCATTTCCTTATTTCTGGGAGGATTGCTTGGGATTTTAGGAGACAGCGCGACCAGGAGTCTTATTGGGGTAGCAAGTTCAGATTTCTTCCCGAATCCATCAACATGTCCATGTTGGCAGTTGAAGCAAGTTCGTGGAATAACGACTACGCAATACCCTACCCAACTTCTTTCCATCCCTCAGAGGACACTCAGGTTGTGCAATGGCAGAGAAAAATCAGACATCAAAAGCGGGAGTACTTGTTTACTTTCACCGGAGCTCCAAGGCCCGAGCTTGAAGGTTCTATCAGGGGTAAGATCATAGAGCAGTGTCGAGCTTCGAGTGTCTGCAAATTCGTTGACTGCAGCTATGGTGTAGAGAGATGTGACGACCCGGTGAATGTTATAAAGGTGTTTCGAAGTTCCGTGTTCTGTTTGCAGCCTCCCGGTGACTCCTACACCAGAAGGTCCATTTTTGATTCTATGTTGGCCGGTTGTATTCCCGTTTTCTTTCATCCGGGCAGTGCTTATTCACAGTACAAGTGGCATTTGCCTAAGAACAGGACAGGGTACTCTGTGTATATACCCGTGAAGGATGTAAAAGAATGGAATGCAAGTGTGGAAGAGGTGTTGCTGGGAATTCCAGAGAGTGAGGTGTTAGCAATGAGGGAGGAGGTTATAAAGGTGATTCCAAATATTATTTATGCGGATCCTAGGTCTAAGTTAGATTTGTTTGAAGACGCGTTTGATTTGGCAGTAAAAGGAATGGTTGAAAGAATAGAGAAGGTGAGAGAGGCAACGAGGAGAGGGAGAGATCCCAGCATTGGTTTTGCAGATGAAGACCATTATAAGTATACATTTTCACAGAGTTAGAGCTAAAGGAAGAGGTGTATTATGTGGCATGTGGTTTCATGATATTAGTAATGCCGGAAAAACACCATTGGTAGTTGATATGGAGAATCTGGCATGATAAAGTTTTTGTTTTTGGGTGCTCTTGCTTTTTTATGATTGGCTTGTTACTTATAACTTAGAAGTAGACATTGTTAGTAAGTTGGTATTTGAAAAGAAAAATATGCATTTGACAATAACAACATAAGTACATGTGTGTTGTAGCATTTTAACCCTGTTTATTAGTTACGGTGTGTGTCTGCTCTGAAACGAGTGTGCGCCGACAGTGAGTTTTACATGTGAGTGGTGGTGTTGAAAGAAAAGGGCATGGGATGCATGTGAATGAGTGAGAGTGATAAAAGATAGGGCATTGAATTGACTGACTCCCCTATTATCGCCTGCAATTAAGGCCCATTACACGACTCTCGCTAAAGCTACCATTGCGGCCTCTTCTTCTCAAAAGCCTCACGCACTTCAATTTCCTTTTCCAAAACATTTCATGTAGTCAAACTTTTGTCTTTTTTTTTACCTTCTTTTTCTCCATCCATCTGTTTCTTGGTAGTAATCAAAAGCGATCAAAATTAATAAAACGTGTTTTAAGTTTCAATACAAATCATTTAATTTCGCTTTAAAATTCTTTTCGTTTTTTTAATTTTGCTTTTACAAATTCTCTCCTTTATGAAGAATTTTTGTGCTTGGTGTCATACTGATTAAAGAAACCAAAATTTTACTATAACTTTTGTATTTATCGTCATTTTTTAGTTGTCTTTTCAATAGATATTTATGAGATTATTGAGCCTATTTCAATATATCTAATTTATTTTTGGAGTAATTATTTCAACTTTATAGGTTTGCATTTTATATTTGATATGCAAAGCAGTTATTATTGATGAATGATAATATAAGGGTACCTCTTACTTGGTTAAGCTTATTTAATGGAATTTAGTTTTCGTTTGAATGAGTATCTTTGAAATGTTTTTGCATGTTTAGCTGCAACAACGGCTTCTATGTTTCTTGATCAATATTCTATTGTTCAAGAAAGTTTTTGGGATAGTATAATGTTCTGCATCCATTTCACATGTTACGGCTAACTATAGTGTATATTTCGCGGCTCTCTATACCTGCATCCTCTGTAACTTTTTCCTATGATTAAGGAAACCATAGAAAATGAATCTAACAAGGATTTTTTGTTAAGAGGAAAAAACCTAAATATTAGGAGTGATAAAATACGTTAATTTTGTTTATTAATAACCAATTAAAATAAAAGGGGCGAATTAATCCGTCGTAGTAAAATGTTTCGTCAAAGAATGGATCAACAATAAAATGTTTCGTTGTAGTAAAATACGTTAAATTTTCATATTTTTAACAATATCTTTTGCATTTACGATATAGCGTTGAGTGTGATCATTAATAAATATTATTTACTTATTTTAAAATAAGTGCTAAATTTTAAACTTTTTATAGATAAAAATAAAAAAACTACAAATCTTAATGTATATTTAATTTATTTTATAAGAACTAAAAATAACAATTGTAAATATTAGAAAGATGGAAAGCAAATTTTTTTATAAAAGAAATGAAAAACTGTATACTTTACGGAAACTAACCACATATTTAAACTTAATTTTTCATTAAAAATTTTACTATATGCATATCTAAGACCATTGTGTGAATTTAACATGGCAAAATTGTTTTTATTGTGTTCTGTTTTGGAAACAAGTTCCGGTTACATTGTTTTATTAAAAAGAAATTTAACATTTGGATGAAATATCTGTAGTATTTTCATTAAAAAGCACGTTTTAGGACAAGTGGGGTGTTTTAATAGGGGGTTCTAATAGTAGCTATTCATGGAAGAGTGGGCTCAACTCCCATCAGCCCAACCCAGTGCTTTGAACACACAGAGCCCAGAAGACAACGAAAAAGTTCAGAGAGAGGAAAAAAAAACCAGTGTTCTTCACTCTCACTGCGCTCACCACAATTGAATGGAATCGTGTTAACGTTCTGTTGCGGCATTAAAGCAGCGCAGTGCTGAGAAAACAAGTATGGAAACGTTTCAGTTATTCTCTTCCTCTGCTTCTGGCTTCGGAATCTTCGATGATGCCGCACAACAATCGCCTCCCATACCTCCTCCTCCTTGCGTTGAAGTCCTCCCTTCTGAGGTTTTCTTTATTCTCCCTTCGTCATTCTTTGAAACGACGTCGTTTCTAATATTCGTTATTTTCCCTCAAAATTAGGTTCCTTCATCCGCCAAAAATAACTTGGACTCAGTTAATTTGGATGGAGTTACTTTGTTAAAGGTAATTTTTTTTCTTTGTCTTCAAAATATTGTGGGAGATTATAATTTAGTTTTATTGTTTATGTTATTTTATGAACGATTCTCAGGGGCGCGTGAGTACCCAACAAGTTTTTGGCTTGTCCAACTCCGATTTAGTTCCCGGGAAATATGAAGGTGGTGCCATTTCGTTCCTTGCATTTCTGTTCATTCGTTCATTTCCATCTTGCCGATGACTGAATCAGTTCAAATCTTGCTTAGGAGGACTGAAGCTGTGGGAAGGTTCGCTTGATTTAATTAAGGCCCTTCGTTCAGATATCAGAAGTGGTCTTACATCATTTGGCGGGAAGCGAGTATTAGAGGCGGGTTTCTCTTTTTCTAGCTGGTTGTGTTTGTCTGTCAGGTTGTTTAGACTTGAGTTGAAATTCTGAATGCATATATGGAAGGACTGTAGCTATTAGCTAGTATGGAGGACAAAACTTAGGTGTGTTAAAAACATATTTAAGTTTTTATACTAGATATAAGATAGAATTTCGGACTTGCACTGCTTAATGCAATTGTTGATATAGCTTTTAGAGTGGAGTCCCAGGCATAATTGTTCACACAGAAGGATACACTTTGCACGAAGCAGGTGCACACATCGGAAACCGTTTCTTTATCAAATTTTCTGATTCCACTGCACTGCACTTGATTGGATACTAATATCAATATATCTGCGAGTTCTCTAAAGATTGCCTGCTTCATATTATAGTCTTGCATTTGCTGAAGAAATATTTATTTGTGGATTTTGCTTTTGTCTGATAGTGTATTGAAGAAAATGGCATTTATCGCGGGGTTCAATTTTAGAAGATCAAATTATTTATTGAAAAAAATAACAATCATCTTTGAATAATTTCTCTAATATCATTGATTGTATTTGTTAAAACCTTTCAAATTTGTAAGCAAGAATATCCCGGGGATAGTGACTGCCATAAGGCACTTGAACATTGCTCAGCGGCTGTCTTAAAGGTTGTGTTCCCAGTGTCTTATCATGTTCTTCCGCATCCTGTTTAAAAACATCATGGACGGTTTGATATTTAAGGATAGCAGGCAAATTTAATTGTATGGAAATAATGAATTTGAGACCCACTCATGCAGTTAATTACAAAGATAGAGTATGAATTTTTATTCTTATTTTTAACCTCCTTCCTAGTACAGTGGTTTTAGTCACCAAATGTTGAGCTTTTCTGGGATTTTAGCAGGACTTATTTCAATCATTTTGAATTTTTGTGTAATTTGAGTATGTGGCTAAGATATGTTGTACTTCTTTAAGACGAGCTTGTCTATAGAGTTATGTATCGTTTCTTAATTCTAATTTAAAGTGCATCATAACCCTCTAAGGAATATTAGGGTGGATGCTCCGTTTACTTTCTCATAATAGAGATTCTACAAACTCGCTTTAGAGGGTTTTTCCCCAGTTTATATAGAAATTTATTAGGAAGATACGTGAAATGTATATGTCTCTCTTAGTAGAAAAGTTGTCCCTCTATCTCAGTTCCTAGCATTAAATATTTTATTTTCAGGTGGGATGCGGCCATGGATTGCCTGGAATCTTTGCATTGCTTGAGGTGAAACTAGTTCATTTTAGCTTTGCTTTAGCATCCTTAACTTTTGGAAAATATAATAATGTGCTTATTATGGTTTCTTTAGGGTGCTGCTGCTGTACATTTTCAAGACTTCAATGCTGAGGTCCTACGTTGCCTCACCATTCCTAATTTAAACGCAAATATTTCTGGAGAATCTCAACCATCACCATCCAACCCGACAATTTGTGACAAGGCAGAAGTTCGCTTTTTTGCTGGTGACTGGAGTGAAATCGATAAAATGCTCCCTTATGTTAGTACAGATGATAATTGTGGTGGTGGTTATGACTTTATTCTGATGGCTGAGACAGTTTACTCGGTCAGCAGTCTCCAAACTCTTTATAATCTTATAAAAAAGGTATTCTTTTGTTCATTGACAAGAGCAAAATTATATTTCTATGTTGAGTCATGGCATTGTAAATTTGATTACGTTTATCTGAGTGTTTTAATGTCATGTTTCTAATTATTAAATATTGTTTTCCTTATACATCGAAGTTTTTAATACACAGTGCCTGCAAAATCCTGATGGAGTTGTATACATGGCAGCAAAGAAGTATTATTTTGGAGTAGGTGGTGGAAGTCGGCGATTTCTGTCCCTGGTAGAAAAGGATGGTAAGCTAGTTCTGACATGAAACTATATTCACGCTGGATTATTATTCTGAATTTCTGATTCTTTGTATGTTATAGCCTTTGCAGTTGCATAATAAAAAGTGATATCCTTGATATGCAAACAGTTTATAGTAATTATCTACATATTCATCCTTTTAACTCGTTGGTTCTCTGCTATAAGCTATGCACACAGTGATTTCTATACGACCTGTTAGCTTGAATCTTAATCACGGAGCAATGCCGGATGGGAGTCATGGAAAGATTGGTCACGTTATGCAATGTTAACTATGAAGAATATAATTTCATCCTTATACGATTGTATACCAGTTTAGCAGTCACTGTGCTGGTCCAATGATGTCATAATTTCCTTTTTATCGGTCACTGTTGGTCTCATGATGTCATAATTTCCTTTATTTGTGCAGGTGTCTTCAGCAGTAGCCTGGTTGCTGAAATCACAGACGGTTCATCTAATGTGCGTGAAGTATGGAAGCTTTCATTCAAGTAGTAATAGTATTTTCTTCCTTCACCATTCAAACTATCCCAGGTTTATCTGGTTTTGATTTCCCATGCATGCAAAAGGGGCTATGGGGGAAGTTGCTGTAGAAATCGTGTGGTCAGGTGAGAATCTTATCGTTCCATGCTATACCTTTCTGCCTTTACAGGTTTTTCTTGTGGCCTATTGTATTTTCTATTAGGTGATGCAAATATATATAATGTTTCTCGTGTGTATTTATTTTGATTCCTAGAGGGATAAGGTTTTTGTTTTTGTTGTACTTACTTTTATTAGATGCAATGCATTGCTGGAGATAACCCCTTATCCAAGGAATCAAAGAATGATCATAACATGAGGGGAGTAGTAGCAAATCTGTCTCATAATTTTAAATTGCAAAACTCCTATAAATATGGTAAACAATAGAAAGATTATATATTAATCCAACAACCCATAAGATCTTATATAATTATTGTTTACGCAACCAATGATATAATTCATTTTCTTATTCTAAAAGGATCTTGAGGAACAGAAGTAATTATTCCTAATTTTTTATGTTTTATTACATTATTTGCAAGAGCCGGAGAAACCACCGTGGACTATTAATTATAAAACTCCATTGGTCTAATCTAACTTATAGCACCGCAAATTATAAAACCCTATTTTAATTCAATTATTTTGCTATAAAATTTTATTTAAATTAACGGGAGATGAGGGCGAAATATTTTGAATGTATTAATTGTAAGATTTCATCTTCCTTCCCTCGCGCTGCCTTATTAATGCTACCTTAATTTCATTACCCGTTATTATTCTTTTTATATTTGTTATTTTTAATGCGACTTTACATTCAAACAATTTTGTATTATGAATTTTGATTTTAAATTAGCTTCTAGTTTTTAATTTGATTAAGAGCCATTATTTTTTTATGTTTATGACGTTGATGTTTTTATTATTTAGTTTTTATCTCATAAACTTAAATTTTCTTTCATGTTTGGCCTTTAATCTGAAGGCCTTTTAATTTTGACTCAATTTCCTCGTCTAAGGTTGATATTGGTCAAATTTATAAAAAATAAAATAAAATAAAAGGAAGCATTTATGTTGTCAAAAATATGTTTACACCGTTTAAAGTACATTTTTTTTTTATGTTTATTGACTTCAACTTATTTTTTTCACATGCTGTAGTAAATAGTTGAACATTAATAGCAATTTTGTAAACATGAGAAAATAATTCTATATTACGTAACTGAATCACAGAGCAATGGAAATTAATCTTACCAAAAAAAGAAAACAAGAAATAATCTTATAGACATTAGAAAAAGAATATAATAATGAGGCTAATTTCCAAAAACTGCTTAATTTTATTTATTCAAAACTATTAGTTTTTTAATGAGTGTAAACATTAAAAAACTTATTGGAATCTTAGCATTTGATGACGTGTACGTAATTGTATTTATCCTTACCAAATTATGGACATTAAAAATATACAAGTGGTACACGCAGATGGGACATTAAAATTCCAACACATCAATAACTAATGCATATGCGTAAACAACAAATACTTGTAACTTGACTAAAATTATGTTATGCAACACTTAAAATTTAACCTAGTTGGCACAGAAAGAAGGAAAACATGTTGAGAACATAGTGCTACTAAATTGTCTAAAAATTGTAATTGGATAAATAATGTGATTAATATCTTATGCGAGTTATTCATCGCTGGAACTGTAGAAACCGGGGCATGCTTAGTTCGTTATCGCATACGAACTATTTTACAAAATACAAAATTACTTTTTATATGCATTTTGTTGTTTTGTCGATAGAATAGAACCAGATAAATTTGTTGAATTCCAAGTCTGGTCATTAATCTAGAAAGCCATAGTCAAATTCAGAACACATTTTTTCTCCGAGGTTGACGATCAATCACTTCTGTCATTTCTACACGTCAATATGCTTTGTATTTCTATTTTTTTGTCTTTCCCCATTCTCAAAGTTCCTTTTTATCTTTGGTTAAATGGGGGCATGGACCAATTTGTTCACACACTTATTATAAGTTGGTGGTAACCACAAAGGTACAAAAAACTGTAGACAGACAAAGAAAGAGGATTTTTAGATGAGATGAGCTCAACACATTTATGAAACTTCATAGTCTTCACAATAGCATTATTTATAGAAAAATAACTCATTGCAACCACATCATAGATAACTTTGTTAAAGGGAAATAATGAGATGTGTGCTTAAATCCATATATCTGAAGTACAGTCACCACCAGGATATCTCATCTCATGAGCAAGAGAAGGACCATCAGGCTCAGTTCCAAAGTCCACGAAGAAGTTAGGGTTGATTTTCAGGCCACCTTTCTCAGTATCAACATCAATCTGTATTATGTGGGAACCCTGGTGGACAAGATCTGGATAAAATTGTTTGTCCCATGTACTAAATAATGAGTTAGTTGCATACAGCCTCTTCCCATCTAAACTCAATTGAATCATCTGAGGGCCCGCTCTCAACTTTTTCCCCTGAAAACCAATGTCTTACTGTTAATATCAGCCACTTACCAGTAACAAGACAAATAAGTTTAGAACAATATTATTATTAAAAGTAATGTTTCACTCATCTCTTATCCATTTTGACCAATTCGTTTGTATTTGTCCAACAAATAGTTAACTCCTAACATGTATTATGCGATAAGTTAGAATAGGGGAAAGATTGCAATTACCTGAATCTCTGGAACCTCAGCTTGCCAAGTTTCTCCATCATCTGTTACAGCTACTATAGGGCTTCCTTTCTGGATAAGTCCACCTACCCATACTTGTCCAGTGAGTTTAGGATTTTTAAGGTCCTCAATGTTATATTGCCTTATATCCCCGTGAAGCCAGTTCACAAAGTACAGAAACCGGTCATCAAGAGAAATCAGAAAATCAGTTATAAGCCCAGGCATTTCAGGAAGAATCCAGTTTTGCACTTTCAGTGGTTTCACTGATATGGAAACCTGCAAAGTAAGCTTAGTCTGTAAGTATTGAGGATATTGATATATTGATTTTGACGCGAGAATAGATACTATTTTGATATACCTCATGGCTCCATGATCCATCTTGGTTCTTGAAGAATCGTATCATGTTACTTGTCAATGCACTCCCAACAAAACCTGTATCTTTAGCAGGATCATGCAAGAACCTTATCTGCATTTAAGGTACATTAGTTATAAAATATGCCAGTTTTGCAAATTGGCTTACAATTACAACTGCAAAAGCAAGAGGAAAGTACAGTAATAGTTAAATCACACACAGGTAGTAAACGGGCTTGAAATACAAAAAATCCAATAAATGCATCCCCAACATCTCCCCTGATTATATTAACAACTTGCCTCCAAGGGTAGAAGCCCTGAATCACCAAGGTCCAGTGTTTGTCTCAGTTCGCCCCCAGGCCAGTCATATACATGGAGATGCCTGCCATATAATCCTTCAGAGAGATGCTCCAAGTTAAAACCCTTCGTGAAAGCTTTGGGAGCACCCCATGATGTGCTTATCATAGTGTTGTGTCGTGGTTGGTACCAAAAGTCATATCCATATTGTGGACTGTGCCCTGGTTTCTCCCACCTAAGCAATGTCAAGCAGGATACAGCATAAGTTTCAAGTACAATTGCTGCTAGTCAATGATGTAAGACATGTAATGGTTAATACACAAACAATTATGTAAATGAACAATTCTTTGTAAACATATTCACTAAATTCGTCTTCTCAGCCTTGAACTTTATTTCAATGTATGATTGACACCATTTCATCTGCATGCATGTCACCTAAATCCAAGATAGGCATTTAAAACCAGAGGATCTAACAGATTCATGGAGCAAGCACATGCAGGGATGAATAATGTTAGGTACAGTCAGGAAATTTTCGACACTCCAAAAAGCATTCTCACATTTCTCAATCAAATATCTAGAATAGTAGTACCTTCCTTTCACGTTAAACTCTGAATCAAGAAGAAGAAATCCATTGCCTTCAGCATTTCCATCCTTATCTCCAAGACATGAGATCATAATTTCCCCAGAAGCAAGGCAGTGAGACGTGTGTGGATAAGCTAATCCAGTCTTCTCAATGATATCAGCAGGATCAACAACTTTGTGCAAAGATGGAGCCTTTGGATTTGTTTTCACATCAATAACATACACGCGACCTGATCTGAAACATGACAAAAAGTAGACTTAATAAGGTAATTTAAAAGTAGAGGAAACAAAAAAGGCAACTAGAATAAAGTTGATATATTTCGTAAGAGTTCCTCGAATTCAATAAGTGAGCAAAACATATATGCGTTAGGAAAAAGGGAAGAAGACAAAAGAAAAACTCCACGAAGATGGTGCTCTAATTATGGCATAATTTTTTTTTTTTCACACAAACACGGTTTCCATAACGCTTTCATGAATTCCTGTTAGACGATGACATATTCTCACTTTTCTTACAACCTGAATTCTTCCGAAAAAGCCAAAAAGGAAAAAAAAAAAAAAACAAAAAAAAAAGGAAAAAAAAAAAAAAAAGAAAAAAAAAAGAAAA
>Ga0209589_1005371_pt1 | contig 21750 bp, 14 predicted proteins | sample CowpeawhiteBW_FD_187525 | JGI IMG/M metagenome (GOLD analysis project Ga0209589, IMG submission 187525) | Root nodule microbial communities of legume samples collected from California USA - Cow pea white BW (SPAdes) (version 2) | ecosystem: Host-associated > Plants > Roots > Nodule | place: USA... | reverse complement strand
CACTTTTAATCAAAGTACAGTCTCAATTAAAAGTGAGAATTTTTAGATTATCCATAGTAAATTCAACCAAAGTACAGTCTCAATTAAATTTTACTATGTCTAATCATGTCTATTCCTTTGTTTCTCCACCAAATAGAAAACTTAATTAATCAAAGTAAAGTCTTGACTAATTTTAGTTAAAGTGATTACCTTTAATCAAAGTACAGTCTCAATTATTGGCGAAAACTTATTTAATAATTTAATTTAAAAACCTTTTAACTCATATGATTAGCATGCGTGTAGATTTAAAATCATTATTTTCTATTCGATTAAGAAGCAAAGGATATAGATAAACAAAAACCACAACAATAATCAAAATAACAAATACATAAATTCATCTAACCTCAGAATCCAATTAAGAAATTACAGTGGAATCAACCCTTAAAGCTTAGCCCTCCATGGCTTTGATGGAATACATGATAATATGATGAAGGAAAGAAAATAAAAGAAAATGAAGAATGAGAGATGTGGTGGAGAAGGTATATGCCAAAATCAGAGAGTTCTAAGTTGTAAGTTGTAAGTTGTGTCGCTTCTGCTCCCTTAAGTCTCTTTATATAGGCTTCAACTCGACTTTGGGCTTTATCCGTCGGTTGCTAAAATATTTTATTTTTATTTAATTAATTAACAACTTAATTTTTGTCCAATTTCCAATTCTGCCCCTCATATTTAACCATTTTTGCAGTTTTGACCAAAGTTGACTGCTGCCTTTGACCAGTTGACAAGTGTTGACCAGTTGACTAGTTTAACTATCCAATAGCAGCCTGACATGTGGCAGAGTGCACTCTCTTTCCAAACTAGGGTTTCTGCCTCCATGGTTTCTCCTTTGGCTGCGCGGCTATGACTAGTGTTCTTCTTCGACGAAGGCGCGGTGGTCAAATTTGCTGGCTTGGTGGACCGTGAATCTCTTCCGCTGCTACTGCGGTGTGCTGGTGTTGTAGTGATGGTATCCGCAAGGTGCAGGGTTGCTGCATTTTTTGCTGCCATGGCTGGTTCTCTCACTCATGTTGTTGCTCGTGTTGGTGCATCGTAGTGAGGAATGAGAGTGTAGGGAGGAACAGATGCTTGCGGCCGCTTCCATGGTGGTCGAGGTTCTGGTGCAGAGGGTTCGTGTTTTCTACAGGTACGTGAAAATGGTGGTAATGGTTGCTTCGCGTTTCCTGCAGGTGCTGTTTTTGGTGCGAGGTGAAACGAGATTCTATAGTGGCGTTGTGCGTGGTGGTTGTTTCGTTGTGCAAGTGCCTTCGTCATGGTGCCCGTTGCGGTGCTGCACGTTCCAGGCGCACTTCCATGGTGGACGGCACGGTGAAGATGATGAAGATGGTGTAGGTTCGTGAACGGTGCAGGTGCAAAGTTTCACCGGCGAGAAAGAAGATGGTAGAACTGTGTTGGCCGGAGGCGGCGGTGGCTGCCGTGGAGGGTGATAGAAGGAGAAGAGAAAATTAGGGTTAGGGTTTCATTTTGGAGGATGGTGACGTGCCAAGCTCTGATTGGTCAAGTTGGTGAGTGGAGGATTATGACACGTATCATCATGTGGTTGGCCTGATTTGAAAGGTGGGGATTGCCACATGGCATAATCTGGTTGAGATAGGTTTAAGTGGTAGGAGGGGTGCAACTTAGTAAAAACTGGGGGTGCATAATAGATTTTTGGGGTCCACTTGCAGGAGGAGTGTACAAATAAAATCTAGGGGTGCATTTAGCTCCTGATTTATTCTTTTCCAGAATTTCCTGATTTTGGACTTATTTTGTAACTTTGAATATTTCAAATCCACACTATTAATGATCAAAAATAAATTACAGCTGCATTAACAAACGTTAGAATATCCAATAATATTTTATGCAACTAAAATCAATTTTTATGCCATTTTTACCAAACGTACTCAATAAATCCAATAATCACAAATCCTAATTAAATCAATCTTTAAGCACAGAAAATTCAATTAAATCCGCAAATTTAAATATTAAATGAGGGCAAAAATTTAAACTCATCACGGTGTGTTGTAGAACTGGGCTTGGACCAAAAATCCAGTGGGTTGGTGCCCGGCGGCGCCAAGTGTTCTACCAACTGGTCAAGAACGCGAGTTAACCTAACGACGTGGATGTTGTGCTAGGCAGTTTTGGATGCAATGATGGATTACGCGAGGGATTCTTCACAACTTTGGATGAAGGTCATGATGTGATGCTTTGAAAAGGGTCCCAATTACGATTGTAACTTGTATTAGGGTAACACGTGGTCGCTCGAGGTTGTAGCCTGATGGTTTAGGAAGTCCAGTGGAATGTGCAAGATCGTGGCTTGTACAACGAGGTTCTGGAAGATTACCCTCTTTAGTGCAATTGAATGACTGTGGTAGTTTAGGGACAACTACAGACTACGGTTCATTTTGGGAAACTCCACTTGGTGTCGCAGATTGTGGTCATGACAATTTATTCCCGCCTGTTGGTGGTGGCCTGTAGTCGGAGGGGCGAGTAGACACTCGTGCAACAAAGATCGACCAGTGTACTCATCAAAGGGTGTAGAATCAAGAGGTGTCCAAAGGAAGATTTGGAATTTGAAGATTAAGGATTATGGCTTGTGAGTCTTAGGAAAAGCAACGCTCTTAACAAGTTTTGGTGAACAGGTAAGGGTTGTGCTCTTGCCGGGTTTTGGTGAGAAGGCAAGGGTGGTTATTTGTAAGTCCTAAGAAAAGTAATGCTCTTACCGGGTTTTGGTGAACAGGTAAGGGTTGTTGATTGTTCTTCCCAAAAGGCCTTGGGGTGTAGGAAAGGAAACTAGTTGGTTATGATAGAATAGTATACTATGTGATGAGACTTGGGAGTATTAAAATTGTTGGAATATTGAATAGTTATTTATTATTTTGTGTAGTGTACTTTTATTCTATTGAGCTCACTCTATCTGCTTGTGTTTGGCGATGATCGTGTAATGTGTTACATGGGAGCAGATGATGTTGTAGGTGGTGCTGGTGAAGCATAGATTCAGATAGGGGCTAGGTTGGGGAAAAGCCTTTATGATGTTTTCTTATTTTATGGATTTTAAATGTTTTTGTAAACCTTTATCTTACCAAACTCAGAATTTGTAATGGACAATTATGGTTTGTGGATTTTGTTTTGTTGCGGTATAATAAATGTTTTAAATTTTCCCATGTTTTGGGAAAAGGAATTGTCATAAATGCGATTTTATACTTATTCCCTATATTATTTATTTAAATTAGTAATATCCAACCCGGATGTTATAGCTACGGCTGCTGGTTCAACGGTGTAAGTATCGATGGATTGTGAACGATGGTGAAACAAAGAGGATAATGGTAAAGTATCTCTGAATGCAGGTTGAAATTGAATCTTGATGTTAAAGGAGAATGAGGATTAGGCAATGGTGAAAATAGGTTCTGGAAATGTTCACTGCTTTAGGTATTTCGTTGGTTATGGAGAATGGTGAGGATGGGTGGTTTTGTAAATGGGGATCAAATGTTATGATTTGTGATTGTGGAGGGGCTTGGTGTTTGCGATGGTCCTTTTGCATTTTTATTTTTTTGTTTTGCACAGGTTGGCTAGGAAGGAATGATTATGATGGTCATGATGGTTGTATGATAATGGTGAGGAGTTATAGTGATTCCCGCAGTTTTGATGAAGTTGATAGTTAAGGCATATTTCGTTTTCCAGACTCGAACAAGGAGCATAATATATTTGACTTATGATCCAAAAAGATGAAACTCAGCGTATTCATCATGTTCACAAGTAACACTCAAGTATTAAGGATGAAACACAACAACATATTAAGCGCAACACAATAACATATTTAGCTCAACACACGAATACATCATGCTCACTTAAATATTCATTTATTCTATAGTGCTTACCTCTTGCAGTTGCTTATCACAATATCGCTCCTTTCCTTCTGTTCTAGTTCTTCCCTCGGTGTGCCGAGAACTTGCGCTCTAGAATTGTATCTCCTCCTCCAATTGCTCTCCTCTCCTTGTTGCCTTTCTTCAGTCTTGTGTTCCTTTCTTTGAGATTGTGTTCAAGGTCACCCAGAGAGCCTATGAATCTGCCTCCTTTTCTGCCCCTTTCTTTTCTTTTCTGATATCCCTATTTATGAGATTTTCCCGTTTTTGTTCATGGTTGAGAGACGTAGAAAGTGGGAAGTGGTGGTTGCTTCCTCCTACTGCTTTATCTGCAGCTGAGCCACTTTTCCCTTCTCAATCAATCCATGTATATGCAACTAGCCATTCACCATAGCATCCTACATTCTTCGCTGATGTAGTTTTCTTTTTTTCAAATCTCTTTTTCGTTTTAACTTTTTTTTCTTTTCTGTTTTTCTTTACTTTTTTCAAATCTGTTTTTCTTTTTTTTTCTTTTTCTTAAATAATAAAAAGTAAAAATAAATATGAAGAAAATTGAAAAAAAAATAGAATAAGAATAAAATAAAAATAAAATAAGACAAAAGGATAAAATAAAACAAAGTAAAATAAGATAAGAAAAAAATATATATAATATAATTCGGACGAAATTAGGTGTTGACAAATCTGTTGTCAACAAAATTGCCGAGCACGTAGCATTTTCAATAACAAAGCTTAAAAAAAAGAATAATGAAATGGTGAGGGAGTAAAATTTTTTCATGGTTCATACTTGAAGGATAACTTGTGGAAGCATCTACATCAATGTTGTTTGAAACACTAATTTGGGCACGATTTTGAAAAAGAAGAAGGTAAATAAAAATTGATTTAAAGGGATATGATGACCAATTCTTTGAAGAGGATCAAGATCCGGAAAGTAAAATTGGATTCAACCATTCCCAAGAAAAAGATCTTATCTAGAAGGGAAGAAAGAAATCACTCATTAGTCTATTACACAGGGGGTGATCCCAAACAAACTTTGATAGGTTTTTTTGTTTTTAACTTTTGAAATTATGTTTTTTTCTTTATTGAAAAAGAAAAAAAGAAAAAAAATTGCTTCTTTTCTTGCAATTTTTTATGAAATTTTAAAATATTTTTAGGTTTTTGAATTTCTTTTTTTGAAACTTTTGCTTCTTTTTTTTTATATATATGGATTGTACCATTCCCAAACAGAGGGTATGTATCCAAAAGGATTTCGTGAGCATTACAAAGTAGAGGGTCCTGACCCAAACGAAAGATTTAGTTAATTCCAAAGAGAGAACCTAGATGAGAAGAAATCGACGACCATTACAATGGTAAAGGTCTCGATGTTACAAAGAAATCAATGACCATTGCCTTGTAGAGGGCCTTGATAGGAAGAAATCGATGACCATTGCGTCGCAAAGGGCCTCGATATAAACATAAGGAAATCAATTACCATTCCATTGGAGAGGGTCTTGATGTGACAAAGAAATCAATGACCATTGTCTGTAGAGGGCCTTGGTGTAAAGAAAGAAATCAATGACCATTGCATACCAGATGGTCTTGATGTAAAGATATCGATGACCATTGCCTCGTAAAGGGCCTCGATGTAAACATAAGAAATCAATGACCATTGTCTCGTAGAGGGCCATGATGTAAAGAAAGGAAATCAATGATCATTCCAAAGGAGAGAGCCTTGATGTGACAAAGAAATCAATGACCATTGCTTTGCAGAGGGCCTTGATTAAAGGAAGGAAATCAATGATCATTCCAAAGGAGAGGGCCTTGATGTGACAAAGAAATCAATGACCATTGCTTTGCAAAGGGCCTTGATGTAAAGGAATCAATGACCAGTCCCACGGAAAGGGTGTCGATACAACTTGATTTGACCATACCAAAGGAGAGAGTCTATATTTGGAAGGATTCAGTGATCATTAAAAAGTAGAGGGTCTCGATCCGATAAACAATTTGACAATTTCCAAGGAGAGGGTCGTTGTCTGAAAGGATAACCTAGACTTGACCATTCCTAAGGAGAGGGTCATTGTCCGAAAGGAGAACATAAGAACTTGACCATTCCCAAGGAGTGGGTCATTGTTCGAAAGGAGAACCTCAACTTGACCATTCCCAAGGAGAGGGTCATTATAAAATAGGATAACTTGTACTTGACAATTCCTAAGGAGAGGATCATTGTCCGAAAGGAGAACATAAGAACTTGACCATTCCCTAGGAGAGGGTCATTGTCCGAAAGGAGAACACAAGGATTTAACCATTTCTAAGGAGGGGGTCGTGAGGAAAGGAGGATATGGATTTAACCAATCCCAAGGAGAGGGTCGTTATCTGAAAGGAGAAACCTGAGGTTTGATTTTGATGTATTGGCAAACATCACGTGAATGTTTAACATTGGTGAAACTTGTACTGATTCAAATTTTTTCAAATTTTATCGGTTTTAACGATTTTTTTTAATTGACTTTCACTGATTTTTATGATGTATCATGGATGATGTGATAGGATGAAAAAGCATGATAGTGGTAAAATATTTTGAAAGGAATTTTTTTTGCATTTTCATTTTTCCCTTCTACTTTCTTTTGGCCATAAAAACTAGGCTAAAGGGGCCAGATGAGCTAGGCTTTGAGGCCAAGCAAAGCTCAGTTTGGACCAGATAAGATTGGGCTTGGGGGGACAGTGTGAAACTAGACTTGGGGGCTAGTGTGAAACTGGGCTTAGGCTAGACTAAACTGGACTTGGTGGGCTCGGTGAGATGTGCTCAGGGGGGGGGCCAATACAAAACTAGGCTTGAAATCTAGTACTAAACTAGGCTTGGAGGCCAGGCAAAGCTAGGCTTGGAGGATATATAAGTCGTTCATATGAATGAAGATGACCATCAATCTAAGAAATGTCAAGATGATTTTTGTAAATTGATTCCTTCAGAAGAAACAATGGTTTGAAGAAGCATGATGCATGACAATGCTCACCTGTGTCATGATGTCAAGATTTTTGCTTTTTGAATTTGGTGTCAACACATGGCACGATGATATGACATACAAATGGTTTTGCATGATGGAAAGCATGTTTTCTCATTTAAAGTACAAGGTTCAAAACATTATTGTAGATCAAAATCCTAAAATGCATGAACGCATGATGAAAAACTTGTTATGCTTTGCCTTTTGAATTTCTTTTTGCTAAAGTCAATTGTACTCTTTTCAATCATCAAACTCATTGTTATGGAGATACGTAGGATGAAAATCCAAGTATTTTGAAATGGAGTAATGATTGCAAGAGAGAGGTGATAGGGTGTTTAGACATTGGTAGCAATGTTTTTAAAGAGAAGAAACAAGGTGTTGAAACCTTGGCAAGGTGTTGAAACCCCGACTTAAAGAGGAGAAAATAAGTCGTAGAAACTTTGGAAGAGTGTAGAAATCTTGACTTAAACAAGAGAAACAAAGTGTCGAAACCTTGGTACAAGGATCAAGGTGTCGTAACCTCGATGTACAAGAGAAACAAGGTGTTAAAACCTTGATGCAGGAATCTAGATGTCGTAACCTCGATATGTAGAAGAAACACGGTGTCAAAACCTTGGTGCAGGGATCAGGGTGTCATAACCCCGATATGTAGAAGAATACAAGGTGTAGAAACATTGGTGTAGTGATTAGGGTGTCAAAACCCCAATATGCTAGAAAAACTTGATTGATAAGGATTTTGTAATTTGAAGGATTCGATAACCATTTAGATGAATGAAGAGAACTTCGATCTGAAAGATTTTTTCATGGACCGAGGGCAACATATGTTATGATTGTTTGTGCAAGATGCATGTCAATATGCCAACTCATGAATGATGAATGTATGTACAACTTTCCTTTTTTTATTTTCTTGCTACTCAAGGTGTTAACCTCAATGCTAGAACTAGGGTGTCAAAACCCTGATATGCATGAAAACCTGAATGCCTGATGGAAAAAAGTTGGTTGTGTCTTGTCTTTTGATTTTTCTACGCATGCCTGGGTCAATTGTTTTATTTGCAATCATCAAACTCATATTGATTTTCAATGTTTCATGAAAGTGAGGGATGTCACACTTCTCGAGGTCGAATGTTTAAGATGATTATACACTAGACTTTCTCTTTCGTAAAATTCGTGTGCACTTGCCTGAATTTGCAGACGAGCATAAAGTGGGAAACTTTTGGAAGGGTTTAGAGGAGACTGGGATAGCCACGTGGGTATGTCATTCCCCACACACTTCTCAATGGAGATGCAATTTGTGAATGTTAGGGTGAGAAACACAAGAGACCCAAAAAGTTGCCCTAGTTTTGGTGTTTGGAAACAAGTATTTGAGAATATGGATATGTGAATGTTAGGGCGATAAATTAATGAGATGCCCGTAAATTTGCCCCAATTTTAGGGTATCGAGATGAATTTGAATGAAGTATGAGTTTTGTTTGAGAAGCTGGGGATTTATGAACATTGGAGTGAGAAATTCATGAGACCTACAAACCTGCCCCAATTTTGGTGTATGTAGAATAATTTGAATAAACAAGGGGTATTGTTTCAGAAAAGATAGTGGAACTGAAAAAGATCGAATTAAGAGGATTGCCCTAGTTGGTTTGTTTTCTTTTCATTTGCTTTTGGCTAGGATAACAAGGAGTTCCCCTCTTCCTAAGATATTGTTTTTTCTTTCATTCTTTTTTTTTCTTTTTTCATTTTTGAAATCAATTCTTTGATCTGATCAGTTTATTGAGAAACTCTATTTTTTGTATCATTTCTTTTGAAGCACCATCTAAACAACATGCATGAAATTTCCAATGGCTTAGAAGGGTTTGGATGAGGTGAGGAGGACTGACTAGAGAGTTGGCCAAGTTTGATTTGGTCTCAGGGCACCAAGTATGTTTGGGCTTGCCCCAACTATTGATGACATGAAGAAAATGATAGTGACTTCAAAAGTTGGCCTAGTGTAAGAGTATGGATTGGCCTAAGGGCACGAAATTGGGTGTTGACAATTGTGTTGTCAACAAAATTGTCGAGTAAGTAGAATTTTCAATAACAAAATTTCAAAAAAAAAGAATAATGAAATGGTGAGGGAATAAAATTTTTTCATGGTTCATACTTTAGGGATAACTTGTGGAAGCATCTACATCAATGTTGTTTGAAACACTAATTTGGTTACGATTTTGAAAAAGAAGAGGGTGAATAAAAACTGATTTAAAGGGATGTGATGACAAATTCTATGAAGAGGGTCAGGATCCGAAAAGTAAAATTAGAAAAAAGATTTTATCTAGAAGAGAAGAAAGAAATCACTCACTAGTCTATTACAGAGGGTCGTGATGCCAAACAAACTTTGAAAAGTTTTTTTGTTTTTAACTTTTGAAATTATGTTTTTTTCTTTATTGAAAAAGAAAAAAGAAAAAAAATAGATTTTGCTTCTTTTCTTACAATTTTTTATGAAATTTTGAAATATTTTCAGGTTTTTGAATTTTTTTTTAAATTTTTGATTTTTTTATATATGGATTGTACCATTCCAAAAGAGAGAGCCTTGATGTGACAAAGAAATCAATGACCATTGCTTTGCAGAGGGCCTTGATGTAAAGGAAGGAAATCAGTGACCATTCCAAAGGAGAGGGCCTTGATGTGACAAAGAAATCAATGACCATTGCTTTGCAGAGGGCCTTGATGTAAAGGAATCGATGACCAGTCCCACGGAGAGGGTCTCGATGCAACTTGATTTGACCATTCCAAAGGAGTGGGTCTATATCTGGAAGGATTCAATGACCATTACAAAGTTGAGGGTCTCGATCCGACAAATGATTTGACAATTCGCAAGGCTATTGATAAGAACTGTGACCCTAATTCCATAAAGAACTACGTAGGAGAAATTGACCTGGATAAGAACAAGTTCTACAAAATCTGTTTTTGTAGACCTTATTCTTATCTTTATGGTTTTCCATAGTTTTCCAAAATAATTATGGTGGCGACCCCAAGGCTATTTTTTTATACATATATTTTTTACTTTTTATTCGTCGTCTCTCCACAATTTTGGTTGCGACACAATAATTTCATTTAGTCTAATTTGTGCCTAAGAGCATCTCAATGTTTAGATTGTGTTAGGATAGTTGCATTGCATAATTCATATCCAAAGCTCATTTTGGCATTTTCACAAACATCATATATGCATTATGATTCTCTTAAGTTTTTCATCAAATAGTTTGAATACACGTATTTCCATGTTTTTTTAGATAAACTCACACACACACACATAGATAAAGACTAGTTTGCCTTACCTAAGCAAGCAACTCATAAGACTTTAACCAACAAAATTCCTCTCAACTTGCAGGATGCTCTATGTATATAGAAACATCAAAAGAATGATCAGGATATATCGTTAGATCATTGATCAACAAAGACTCATATTGATGACTAAAAAGACACATGCAAGTGGAAGAAGACTCAGATGCAATAGTAAATAGCAAAGACCATGAAAATGGGCCGAAACTCAACTTACGTGAATAGAGAAACTGATTGGTCCACACTAAAAAGCTTGCCCCGAGGATCACTCGTATGGTCTCAAAACTTCATTCAGACGAATAGAGGATGAAAACTCCTAGATAGAAGTTAGAGAACTCTAAAAAAGTAGTTTCTGGAGATGGTGTGTTTTAAAATAATGAAACTCGTTTATAATAAAACTATTTATACTAAAACCTTTTAATATTAAAATAATCAAATTATACTATTTTTAAGTCACTATCACTTCCGAAATGTTATCTTCTAGGTCTTTGCAAGAAAAGGAATTACAAAAATAAAAAATAAAACATAAAATAAAGTAAACAATTATTTTTCGTTGTATTTTCAAAATTGGATTAAACTTTTTATTAAAAAATTATTTATATTTTATTTGGTAATACGTGGTTTATTGTTCTTTCATATCTGGATTACAATTTTTACTAAAAAGTATTTATATTTTATTTGATAATATTTCTTTAACTTGTATTTTTTTTTTCATCTTTGTAATTTAAGTATTTTTACTAATTTAAAAATTGTAACCTACATTCTCATATTTATACTTTTCTACTAGTTTCACTAATTAATTATTATATTTCAACATTTTTAGTATCTTATTTTACCATTTATGAATCAAATTAATTGAATTTAAAAATTTACAATAACGAGATATTTAAAAATGCATAAAGAAATAGATGACAACAGTTGTGCTTATGTTAAGATCAATAAAATGCCTACATAAATATTTTTTCATGTAAATAATAATTAAAATGTGAATTAGTTATTGTAACGTCTTATTTAATAGATAAATCTATTTAAATAAAACATCGCATAATATATAATATTCAAAGAGCACGAGATTTAAAGTATAAAGGATTTTACAGTCATCCAAATATACCGACAAGGAAACAGAGGCACTACACAATGCCAGAACAAAAAGAAAAGTTCACAGTTATCCAAAAGAACTTGTTCATAAGCAAGGGATTCCAAAACTACACAAGTCCTCCAAACATGAGCTTAATAGTGAGCTCAACAGTGAGCTTAACATTCACATACCACCACTACGCTGTAACATTTCCATCATTACTGCGATCACCAAGGCTTCCCACATCTGCTCACACCAAGGAATTGGTGATCATACGACACCACCATGACATCTCACCAAGAGGTTCATGGAATTACGTCCATCACATCCAACACCACCATGAAGTCTCACCAAGAGTTTCATGGAATTACGTCAACCTTATACCATACACATGTCTCACCAACCAACCATAGATTTATCAAGCATAATAATCTCATGCCAATAACCAACCAACCAATCAACCAATCACGATTCATGCACTTATTCATACCATGCTCATCAATTCCAGTCCCATTACATCATATAGAATATACAAGGCATCATACTTAACTTTATAAAGCAACAAACCATCCAGTCATTAGAAACATGCAAGTATCCAACCAACTTTGTCAATATAGCTCAGGCTAAAGAGCTCTCGCTCGGACGAGAGGAACCCTCACTCAAGCTACCAGCTCTCGCCTGGGCGACATTGCAAATAGAGAGCACATCGAGGTCTCACTCAAGCTAGCCTATCTAACTTAGGTGAGATTACTCTCAAGAGAGTGTCCTTCGCTTAGGCGAGCCCTCGAAACAGAAAGGGAGATGGGTTTCAGCTGTTCTCACTCAAGCGAGAGCTCCTCGCTTAAGCGAGAGCTTTACGTTTGAGTGACCACCTAACTCGTCTGGGCGAGTTCAGTAGAACCCACCAGCTCTCACTCGTGCGAAGCTAGATTCGAATCACATCAACAACACAGGCAATGTATTTTCACACGATAAACAATATGAATCAAGCATCCAGGACGTAAAATAGACCAAGCATGCAATTTATAACTTAAAAACAACGAAACCCTAGCTTCCCTTTCCTTAGCAAAAGCTACTGTGAGGGGTTTTAGGCACTAGCAGAATGGCACCACAACTCCAAGAACACTAGAGAACTGAAAAGAGAGGCACACCAACACGAGGGTGAGGTTCTAGAAAGAACCCATTTTTAAACCAGAACAAAAGACTGGGTAAAGAAAGACGAAAGTTGAAGCCTAACTTACATGGAGGGAAATGTTCACCACTTCACCAAGCTTAAAGGAAGAATGAGGACCAAACCCTAGCAGAGCTCTATTGGAGATAAGAGAAAGTGAGAAAAGGGTTGTTTTGCCGAGTAATGCAGAATGAAGGGAAACAAGTGGCTGTAAGGGGTCTTGGGGTACCCTATGTGTTGGCTTTAGGCCCAATAGATAAGGTCAGGCCGTTAAACATTAAAGACAGAAAAAAAAAGTGGGTCTTATAATTATTAGTGGTAGACTTCAAGTTTCGATTGTATGGAGATTTATATGGAGAATATTAGGAATAATCCAAAATTTAATGCAATAAAAGTTACTAGTCAGGCCACTAAGAGGAGATAAAACAACAAGAAGATTAGAGAACATGAATGAAAGTTGTAAAGGTAAAAAAAAAAAAATTGCAATATATAAAAGCCACCGAATTGTATATTTAGATTTTTTTTTAAATCAACGTAGAAACGTTGTTAGCATTTGTTTTCTTAGAGAAGATAAATATACCAAATTAAACTATTTTTACTATACGTGAATAAATACATATTCAAGAGAAGATGATTTTAAAAACCTTTTATTTTTTCATAAATATCGAAAATAATTCAATGTTAGTTGTCAGGTTTTAATAAGCAATTAGGGGAAAAAAGAAACACAAAATTTTATATGACTACATATATTTTTTTTACTTGTTTCTAAAACCTACCCATATGGGTTTTTTTTTTTTTTGTCAACTTCTTCAAGTTTTACATAGAGTATTATTTCACAAACTTTTTCGAGCCTTTCAACGCGAGTATTATTTAACATATTAATAAACCAATTTTGGATTTGCATATAACAAGGTGTTCGAAAGAAAAAGCTTGAAACTAACTTCTAAGTTTGGTGTCTATGCCATAAAAATGTTATAAAATAAAACTCAGCTATAACCACTATCTAAATGTGTAATGGAGGAATGTTTGTCCAATTCATGTTCGCTTCAATGTTAGTTAAAAAATAGGTTTGAAACGTCAAATAAATTTAAACAAATTTGGTTAAAAGGACTAAATTGACACATTTATAAAAATAAAAGACTAAATTTATTCAAAGTTTTTTAAGAGGAACTAATTTCAATTTTTACTGAAAGTTAGAAAATCAAAAACATATTTAACCCTTAAATAAATGTTAGTGCATTTAAAACCTTGCGTGAAACATTTAAACTTTCATTGAATCTTATTCATCTTTTTTACTCTACAATGTTCTCTTGGAAAGAAAGTTCTCATTTCAAAAGCAACTTTAATTGAATCTTATTCATCTTTTTTACTCTACAATGTTCTCTTGGAAAGAAAGTTCTTATTTCAAAAACAACTTGAAGAGGATTGACCAATGGACAAGAGAGAGACTATTTTAAAATACAGATGATAACCTTCTCTATAATATACATTGTTTGATATAGGTTAATAACATCTTGAGAGAATATATGGGAATTCGAAAGTTTATTTGAAAAGAGTTTGATTCTTCTTTTTCTATAGAATTTCATTTTAGACAAGTAACAACCTTTATGTTTCTCTTCCTTCCATTTACCTGATCTCAGTGAGTCATATCTAAATACGAGAGTTTTCCGAAAAAAATACCATTTAAAGGCTCCAAAAATAGAGTTTATAACACCCTTAATTTTATCTAGGTTAGATGTAAAAAATTTAATTATTAGTTTAATTCAATTGTTTTCATATCACTTGCCAAAATAGTTTATTTCCTCGTAAAGTAGTTTATTTCCTTCCAAGAGTTCGCATAACTAGTTTTTTTTTTTTAATGTTTGATTACATTCAGTTATTAAATAAATTAATGCATCATTAATACTTTAATAAAATAAATCTAAGCTAGAATATAAAAAACAATATTAATATTATATAATTATTTGTTATTTATCTTCTTTTAGGTCATAAGTTTTTAAGAAATTGCAAAATAAATTCACCAAAACTTTTGGGCCAATTTAATTGGTCTTGCAAATTAGTAAAAGACATTTGCTTCCTGCACTCACCTCGACAATTACTAACTGCACCCACTCACCTCGACAATTACTAACTGCACCCCTACAATAAGAAAAGATTCAAACACATTTTATCATTGCACCACACCTTACTATCATCACACTTTAACCATCACCGCCGCTATAGAGGAAGAAGAAAAGAGAGAGAAAATTACACAAAAAAGGAAGGAAAAATACAAAATAAAAAAAGGGTTAAATACGTGGAATTAAGTCATTTCGAAATTTTGAACTAATTTAGTCTTTCATCTTTCGAAATGCGTGGATTTAGTCCTTTTAATCAAATTTTGTTAAATTTATTTGACATTTCAAGCACGTTTTATAATAGTATTTGACTTAATATTAAAAACAAAATTGTGTCAAACAGTATAAACACCGCAAATACAATCTTGCGTATGAAATATCAAATAAACTTAACAAAATTTGATTAAAAGGACTAAATTCACGTATTTCGAAAGATGAATGACTAAATTGGTCCAAAATTTCAAAATGGACTAATTCCAAAATTCACTGAAAGTTAAGGGACCAAAACATATTTAACCTTGAAAAAACTCAATCTAAATAGTGTTTTCTATATCGTATCTCATGTGTTCCAAATTGTCTTTTCAAAACACATTTCATCAAAGTGTTCTCGAAAGCTAGTTCCGAAAGTCATTTCAGACATTTTTAAGAAGTTTTTTCCAAAAATCTTATTCTGAAACACCTATTCTGAAATATAATTCATGTGATTTTAAAACTCTATTATGAAAATTCTATTATGAAAATTTGAATTCTAAACTCTTATTCTAAAATTTTCAGAAAACCTGTTTCAAATATATATATATATATATATATATATATATATATATATATATATATATATATTTACCAATTATACTTCATAATCTTTGAAAAAAGGCAAGAGAAACATTTATATATAAAAAAAAGTCTAACAAAATAAAAACATATGTAAATCACAATGTTTAAATCTTGTAACATTCCATTTAAATAATAGAATAATTAAATGGAATATCACATAAGATAATATAAAGAATAAATTTGCGGAGTATAAAATCACTCCTTACATATATCCAAGGTACTAAAAATAAAATACTAAGGCACACCACGATGCCAATAACAAGACAGAAGAATAGTTTGACATTATTCTAAATAAATGCTCAAAGAGTAGATAAAATATGGGCCACAACCCTAAAAGGAAAACTCGAAAATAAGAGGATCCGACCCGAGACGAGCTAAGCAGCAAAATCTTTATCACCCTAATGATGATGAAGAGTTCTCGCATCTGCTCCCATCAATAAATTGATGATCATCGCAAAAAGAGAAAACCACACACAAATCACACAAACAAGCAGAGAGGGTAAGCTCGAGTAGAAAGACGATTTATCATGCTATTTCATACAATTTTATATACAAAGATACGTACATCAACCAAGCATGTGAAGACTCGTAACCAAAACACTACGACTCAAGACACGATTATCCGGATACATAGTCAGATTCACTGGATGCTTGCACTTGCGGTGGCCTCTACTACTCTACAAAGCCAATTGCCAATGGGTTTCACCCTACCACTCACAAGGTTAGCCTTCAAACATCTAAGGCCATTATCCTGCCAAAGACTAGGGCCTCCTACTACTCACACCACTTGAGTCAGTATGCTCTACGTGAGACTCATTGACTCTTTAGAGTGCCAAGATGTAATCCTTACTTGAATCCTTACTAAATTTTATAATGAGGCACCACCACTAACTTTGTGGAATTACGTCCTAAGCATGAGACACCACCATGAGCTCCCACTAATAGGGGTCATGGAATTACATATTGACCAATGAGGCACCACCATGAGATCTTACCTAGAGATTCATGGAATTATGGCCTAACCACACAAAAAATCATGTTTCTCCAACCAACACAAGGTCATTATACATACCAATTCCATTTCAACCTTTGTAACCAACCATCCCATTCATTTTACATGCCAAGATCATGCCAAACTCATCAATTCCAGCCCATAAACCATTCAATACATGCAAAATCACTCATTTCATGCTTTAACATAGTAATCCAACCAAACATGTGGCAAGCATCCAAGAATAGAGAAGAAAATAGAACAAGAGCACATCCTCGCCCAGTTCTCGCTCAGGCTGAAAGGCCTCGCTCAAGCGAGAGGGTTCTCTCGCTTAGGCGAGCTCCTTTCGCCTAGGCAAGAGCTCGAAAAGTGGAACAATGGTGCTGTCGCGTTCTCTCACTGAGGTGAGACCTCCTCGCTTGAGTGAGATGGCTTCTCGCTCAAGACTAGAGCTCGTCGCTTGAGCGACAGCTCGCACAACACCTGGGAGGGTTTTCTGATACTTTCGCTTGGGCGAGATTATCAGATTTTCTCCATTGTTCACGCAAGCCAACATACAGATTCATCTAAAACAATGCACAATCCATAATTATATCATGTTAAACATCATTTAATCACCACAAGCATGAAATAGAGTTAAAAAAAAACAACAATTTACATTAAAACTCAAAACCTTAGCTTCCCTAACCTAGAAAAAGGTAGCATAACACTTTCACACTTAAGCAAATGAGTACAACAGTTCCCGAAGCGGATTTGCGAGCTGAAAAACAACGAAACAAATTCAAAATGAGTTACCATGATGAACCCTAGTTAGAATCATGATGATAGAGCTGGAAATGAAGAAGGTACGGTAGGAAATCGACACACGTGTATGGGAACGAGGTTGGACTTGCTTGACACGGAACAACGACAAACCCTAGTAGAGCTTCTGTGAGGGAACAAGGAAGGAGTAAGGTACTTGTTTTTTGCAAGTAAGTGCACAATGGGAGTGTTTGGCTGCTTTAGGGGCCTTGTGACACCCTATGGGCCACCCTTAGGCCCAACAAATTGGGGCAACCCCTTTAAATTTAGGGCAGCAATTAAAGTGAGTCTTACAAATCTCATATCTATTCATCATAAATACAACTTCCAATTTTGATTCATGAAAAGTCATCTCCTGCAATATTCCACAATTTAGTTTCTTTTTTTATTTTTTTAAGTACATATTTTGTTATTTTTTTTAGTAGTTAATTATGTTTTTTTTTTAGAAATGATTTTAATTAATTAGCTTATAAGTAGATTCTCTTATTTTGCTCATTTCTTTTATTTTAAAATTAGTAGTTTTAACATGTTTTTAGAAATGTTTAGTCAGTCTTTAGTTTTCAGTAGCTTAGTTTTGTATTTTAGGGTTAGCACTCTAGTTTTAATTAGTAAGTGATAGCTGCCTAGGTTCTAGTTTTCTTTATATTTCTTTTTAGTAGTATAACATTAGCTTAGTACATGACAATTATTTAAGTATTAATTTTCTTTAATTAGAGTTATAGTTAGTACATAAATATAGTTTAGACTAATTAGAATCTAGTTGTACAAGTTGTTTCAGATTTTAGTTAAAAATAAACTAGTTGCTAACTTTGTTTATGTGTTTTTTTATTTGGTTTAGAAGAGCTAACTTGTGTAACTTGATTTGGTGTAGAAAGGAATAAACCAAGGCAATTAAATGGAGTGGTTTGAGGGATGATTAAGAGCAAAGAACTGAAAAAAATCAACAGCTGAAGTTGTTGTGACAACTTTTTGGCCAAAATATGAATTGTTGATTTTAGGTTGACATTTGGAAATCAACTCGTATCTTTGTGCCAATTTTGGGAAGCTTCAAGGAGCATCAAAATACACTTGCTGGGACTAAGAAACACTGGAAAAGGGCTAGAAGATGACATAATGGAGCAGCTGCTTTTACCCTTGTTTAGCCAATTAGTTTAGTAGATTAGTTTAGTTAAGTAGTCTTTTTAGTAAACCCGTATAATAATTTCAGTTGGTGATTCTAGAACAAGTTGATACATGAATTGCAATGGGTAAAATGCTAATTCAAGGAAGAAAAATCATAAATGACAATGGAAGCAAAATCTAAAGAACTTGAAGCCTTCATATGCTGAAGTGTTGACTTTTGAGTTGACTTTCACAATTGAAGCTCAAATAATTGGCCAGACCATTGTAGGCTCTAAGAGGCATATCTTGTGATATGTTGAAGATCAAAGTAACCATTGGAGTGCCCTTAACCACATCTAGTTGGATCAGATTTCAACGATAAGCTTAGAGAAGTGATAGTCTAGATTAGGTTTAGTTAGTTTAATTAGTTTTAGGTAGTCTTCTCTAGTTAGGAATTGAGTTAATTAATCAGCTGTAGTTAGGAGAGGAGATTCATTGTATATAGGATAAAAGCTCATTCTTTCATGGACATACACAACATTTGTTAGCAAGTGACCTTAATGCATGGATTTGATGAAGCTAGTGCATGAGATCATGTGTAATTGATGGAGAATTGATGTGATTCGTTGATGGTCAAGCTTAAGGTATATTGAATTTGGAATTGATATGAAGATCACAAAGCTTGAAGATTGGACTTAATTCGTAGATTGTATGAAATATGTATAAATATCTTTTTGTCTTGTGTTTGTCCTTTTCAATATGTTGAAAAAGGTTTTAACAAGTTAAAAGATCTTGCTTCATGTAGTTTTGGTATGGATGTATTGAATTTGTTGAATTGTTATTCAATCAACTAATTTCACTTAAGTAAAGTGAAATCAATAAATTGTACGGACAAATCAACCTGTTGAATTCACTTATGATAAGGCTATTAGCTAGTTTTTTAGAGAGTGGAGTAACTTTTGAGATTTCTAAGCGCGAAAGTAGTGAAACACATTTGGAAAACTCTCTCTCGTGAGTGAAAAATCTTTGTATCTTGGAGCAAATTTGGCTTGGTTTTAAAGCTTGAAGAATGGGTTTTGGTTGTGTAGGGAGAGCCAACACCAAGGTTGGGTTGTTCTTATGCATCTTGGTGTATCCTGGTGTGATTCCAAGTCTACAAGTGAGATCTCGTAGTGTAGAGGTTAAGATTCTTGTGGGATTCAAGAATCTTGGTGTTTTCCTAAGATTCAAAAGTGAAGTCTTTGAAGGATTTTGTAATTCTTTTGATATAGAATGTATCAGGCTCAAGTTAATAAACTAGATATAGCCTAGATATTGAGTGAACTAGTATAAAAATAATTGTGTGATCCTCTCTCCCTTATCTAGTTCTTCTTATACATCTCAAGAAAAGTCATTAAATCAATCTTTGTAAGGTTTACATGTTCATTTATGTAATATGGTGATATGACTAAGTCTGATATATCAATTGGAATCAGTCTTGTTTGATAAAACATGTTGTTTGAGTGAGTTTGGTGATTTCCGTGTTTCTATAGAATTTCTTTGAATATTAGTTAGTTCATTTTATATTTTAGTTTGTTGAATCATACTGCATGAACAAATTAATATGTTAATTTTGTTTTTCAATTGGCTGAAATGTATGGTCTTGCAATAATAAATATTTGATTTGTTGGTCAATTGAATTCAAATAGAAAGTGTTTTTACAAATTTTAATTGAGCATTTTTAAGTACTCAGCCAATTCGACCCCCCTTCTTGGCCAAGAAAGGCATTTTAAACCTACAACATTCACTCAACTCACTTCCACAAACTGGATCAAGTTCTTCATTTTTCTCTTATGTTCATTCACGCTTTTTTTTGTTTTTGCATTTTTCACTTGAGGATCATGATCCTTGGTGAGAGGAAGGCTCGAGAACTCCAAGCCTTGTGTTGTACATTTGGTATCATGTTCTATTGTTCTTATAACTACATTTTGTACCGTTTGATTTATCCAATTATTGTTTTGTATTCGATTTCCAGTCAATTCATCATGTGTTCTTATTGTTCTATGTTTATCCATTAGAATTACTCTTCAATTATATGATTTGCTCAAGATTTCTTCCTAAACTTACTAGGTCTAGGTTATGGATTCATGCCTATGATCTAGTGTGTCTAAAAGACCACAACATATCACAGTTTCAGTATAAACGTGATCAATTGGAAGAAAAATTGTGAAGAATAAAAAATCGAGAGTCCTTGTGCCTAATTATTGATTTTGTGTAATTCTTGATGCTTAAGTGTTTGTGTGGATTCTGTTTGGTTATAAAAGTAAATCACAACTTGTATCATCTTTAATTCTTCATTTCAAACAAAAATTAGTGAATTAGAGGTCGAGGTAGTTAATTTCGTTAATGTTTGTCTTGCAATTTCTGAATTTGTGTTCTTAGTTTGTGATTGTGTTTGCTTTAGTTTCTTAATCATTCCCTAGGTCTTTTTGAATCATTCTACATGGGTAATTCATTTTAAAACATCATAAAATAAAAACAAAAGTCGAATATGAGTTCATCTACATCAGTGTTCATGCAATTAGGGTTATTATTTTGGGATCTTTGTGTGTGGTGCATCAAATAGATTCATTCCAGTTCCTATATCTAATTGAAGTTAAATCCAAGTGTTTTGCATAATCTCTCAATCCGTTCTATCATTCTATGGTGAATTTTGACTATCCCATGTGCCTACACGTTAACATGCTATGCTTTGTTGTGAATTATGATTTTACTGGTTTAAATCATCTTTTAGCACTCAATTTAGTTCCCTTTAGTTGTGGAATCATGCATTAGAAGTCCCTAATACTTAGTTCATTTTATAGATCCTCTTTTGAGTCAATAACATCATTAGTTACATCCATTTCATTCATACACTCATCTTATTTTTTCATTCATTGCATCTTAGCATTTTTTGAGCATCTAGGTCAGACTATTTTAGTTAAGAAGTTGGTTTTTCCCCACCGTAGTTCATATACAAGCATTCACATCTTTAAATTGTTGTGTCCACAAATTCATACCAAATGTTGCCTCTATATTAAATTCTAGGGGAAAATTTGTTTTGACAAGAGATAAAACAACCCTTTTTAACTTATCATGTAATTAATGAATACATCTAGAGATAAAACAACCCTTTTTAACCTAATTATGTAGAATATATCATGAAGAAGACAAAGTGGTAAGTTTTGATAATATTATGTTGTTTTGCAGAGAAAATAGAAGAAAATAGTAGACTTGAGGCTAAGCCATAATCATTATTGATGAGCTAGGAAAGAAGGACATCTATTTTAAATATTTTGGCTGAGCCCAATAATGACGTTGAGTTGCATAAGGAATATTTCTCCTTGTAAACTTATAGAAAATATAGAGAGAGGTTGAGAGAGGCATGGGGAGAGATCAACAACTCTTTGTACTTATCTTGCTTATCTATTTGAGTGACTGATTTGTTAGTTTTGAAATGGTTAAAAAGCCAAGAAGAGGGGG
>Ga0209589_1005367_pt1 | contig 21752 bp, 12 predicted proteins | sample CowpeawhiteBW_FD_187525 | JGI IMG/M metagenome (GOLD analysis project Ga0209589, IMG submission 187525) | Root nodule microbial communities of legume samples collected from California USA - Cow pea white BW (SPAdes) (version 2) | ecosystem: Host-associated > Plants > Roots > Nodule | place: USA... | reverse complement strand
AAATATATTTTAAATGTTTGTTTACTTCAATCTTTTAAATTCTAATAAATCTATTTTTTATACACTAATAAAAGTTATAATACAACATTTGATCAACATGATACAAAGAACAAATAATAATCATAATAAAAGTTTAAAATAAATTATAATTGTTTACATTTTAGATTATAACACCAAATAAAATTTCATGAGAACCAACACATTTATTAAATTTACAAACATTAATGAAACCTAGTTGATAAAATTTAAAAATATTTTTTTAAAAATATAAAAGAAAAACAAATATTCAAATTAAAATATATTTTAAATGTTTGTTTACTTCAATCTTTTAAATTCTAATGAATATTTTTTTTTATACATTAATAAAAGTTATAATACATCATTGACCAAAATGATACAAAGAACAAATAATAATCATAATAAAAGTTTAAAATAAATTATAATTGTTTATATTTTAAATTATAATACCAAATAAATTTTCATGAGAACCAACACATTTATTAAATTTGCAAACATTAATGAAACCTAGTTGATAAAATTTTAAAATATTTTTTAAAAAAATAAAAGGAAAACAAATATTCAAATTAAAATATATTTTGAATAATTTTTTACTTCAATCTTTTAAATTCTAATGAATCTCTTTTTTTATACACTAATAAAAGTTATAATACATTACTTGATCAAAATGATATAGAGAACAAATAATAACCATAATAATAAAATTTTAACATATATCTTGTATCTTTTGAACTTCAATTATGTTGAATGGTGATAAAAAAAGTATTTATGACAATTACATTAAATTTTTATATTGTAGTAAATAAAAGTTATTTATACAATTATACTGAACAAATTACAGTATGATTGATAATGAGTTAAAAAATAAAAAATAAATAGATAAAATATATCGAAATAGTATTCTACATAATGAAAATAAACAAGAAATAATAATATTAAAAAATTAAAAAATGTTTACTAACAATTTGAGAGACTATTGAAAGAAATCGCACAAAGGACAACAAATGTATAATTAATGGTATGATAAGTTGAAAAATATCTTAGATATCTAAGAAAACTTTTTAAATATCAACATATTTACTCAATGGTTGAGAAATAACAAAAATTATTTTAGTGAAACAAAAGAGTTCTTCAAATGAAACAAAAACTAATAATAATAATAATAATAATAATAATAATAATAATAATAGTAATAAGTAAAGGAGTTTTTTTATATTACCTAGTAAACGAAAGGTTTGTGCTATTAAATAATTAAATTGAGAGTATTAAACATTTTTATGTGAAAGGAAAATATACAATAAATAAAAATATTAAAAAATAATAGAAATATTCAAATGTGAGACATAAAATATTTTAATTGACATACATATTTTTTAATTACATAAATGTTATGATAAGATGAAAAATATAATTGAGATACAAATGAGTTTCATGACAAACCAAAATAATTGGAAGAAATAAAAAATAATATATATATATATATATATATATATATGGTTACTTAATTAATTGATAATATTTTAATAATTTAAACGGGGACGAGTATTATGGCGGGATATGTGCATCCCCATACTCATCCCCATATTCAATTGAAAAAGTCGGAAATTTCCCATACCCATACTCAGTCAATGCGGGGATTCTCCGTAAAAACGGGAATGAGTTTGGACAATACCACGGGGACAAATTTATTTGCCATCTCTATTATCCATCTGCTATGATGATCAAATGATTGTGCGGATAAGATATATGTGTATAAATCTTCTAGTTAATGAAAGAATAATTATATCTAAATAGTTTAACTTGAATTTTATATCTTATATATTTATGTTTGTTTATGTTTTTTTATCATATATAATACTTTAAACTAGTAAAATAATCCTTCTAAATTAGAGTATTTCAATTAATAAACAATCACACACAAAGTATAACCATATTTCATACTTTATTATTTTCAACACTTAATCAAATAATCAAAATCATGATTATTAGACTTTTCTTTAACAAATGCGTTACATCAAGCAAAATTCAAAATACGTGTGTGTGAATTTTGAGTATAATATTAAATAATCATTTATTTTATTTATAAATGATTTAACTTAATTAATAAAATATTTATATTTCACCTGTTTCAAATATAAATATAATTACATATAGAAATAAATAAAATACGATGAGATATACATACTATAAGTATATAATATTATGTTATATGAAACTAATGATAGGTTTTTTTACATTTATGATAATTATATATTATATTTACGATCATAGAATATGTATAGGATATTTATGGTCATGTTTTTCCGTAAATGTTTAGGATATTTCGCAGAAAAATTGAAAACAATTTTCACTCCGATGTATGAACCGATGTACTAAAATTATATATTAGTACATTTTAATTAGAGAAAATAGTTTCATTCATTAACGATATACAATCACACTTTCATTCAATTATAAAATACACTATATAATAAATTTGTCCACTAACCATAAAACCTATTTTGGTTTTCTATTGAAAGTTTTAAATCCACAATACTTATAAATAAATGTCTTTCAAAAGAAACCTATTTACACCATGTATTAAATAAATTCCCAAATATCAAAATCAAATAAAAAAATTTGAATATACATGAATTTTCTCAGCCATATGATTAAATTTAAACAATGCACACGATTTAATCCACCTGTATGATGATTGCACCGTTGGACCGAAAGTTTAACGCACACGGATAATTAAACATCTTTAATTAAATTGTAAATATTTATATATAGCATGTACTAATTAATTTCCTGAAACAATAATAAAGTAAAAAGATTAAATTAATAAGCATTTATGATTTTTCTTAACCGTTATGACTAAATTAAAACAAACCCACATAATGTAATAAGTTCACCCTCCACGTCATCGTTTTTAGGGTATCTTTGTCTCTATCTTTTTCTCTCTAGTGTGTTGTTTCTAACGTATTTTCTTCACAAACACTTTCTAATCACTCTCAAACTTTTCTCTGAATCCAAAGCACATTTCTCTCTCCTATTTCATCAAACACTTTGCTCATTCACTCTATTTCCATGGCTTCTTCCCTCAGAATTGACGAAACAGTGCCTGCTTCGAAGGTGGTGCACTTTCGAAACCTTCCTGAACACTGCTCTCATGAGGATCTCGTAGAGTTGTGTACTCCTTTCGGTAAAGTGGTTAATCTTTTGTGCAATGTTGGACCCAATAAGAACCAGGGTTTTGCTGAGTTTGTAAGTTCTTTCTCTCTCTTTTATATATATATATATATATATATATATATATATATATATATATATCTATGTTTTCTGTTCTCTTTTCTATTCATGAATGCATGTTCTATTATTATTTGAGTGAGACAAACCTAGGTGTATACTTTATACTTGTCTTGTAACAAACAAAATATATATTTATATAAACTGTCATATATTATGGTATGATACGAATCCAATTAACAACGTTAAGAATGCTAGGTCTTTATACAAGAAGATTGAACATGTTAGATTATGAAGATTTATGGAAAAGATTTAGGATAGAATGTAATGACCCTTTTAGGTTTTCATTTTTGTGGAATATGAATGAAGTTAAATGAATGAATATAATCATGATAATTAGAATGGATACTTTGTAATGAAATCTGGACTTTGGCTTGTTGATTTTTGAAGTCATGGTTCTCTTCTCACATGTTAAGTTCAAATGTTTAACAGGCAGATATAAATGAAGCCATTTCAATGGTTTCAAACTATGCTTCGTCTCCAGATCCTGTTCAACTTCATGGAAGAAATATCTATATTCAGTATTCTGATAGACCAGAAATTGTTGTTACCAGATTCGCCAAAGGAAATATCCTGCTGGTAACCATGGAAGATGTGAAAGCTGGAGATGTAAGCATTGATGGCATGCGCTCGGTAAGTCCTATATTTTAGTAGGTTGTCCTCCACTTAATTGGGTTTGGGAAGGAAAATAACAAAGTTTTGTTGATAAATTTTTACGATATATACTCGTACTCGTCAGCACTTCAATGGATGAAAAAAAAATTTAATACAATCTAAAAAATAAATTTTGCAAAATAAAAAAAGTTTATCAAAATATTATAGTTCATTTGAAAAAAGTTTATCTTAAAAATAGTGATAAAATAGTGATAAAATGGTTAAGAAATAAGTTTTAAATTTAATTCAACCTTAAAAAAATTGATTTATAAAATAAGATTTGTATCTATGTATATAAATCAATCGATCTTATTCTAATTGACACGAGACTTCTAAAAATATAAATTTATAACAATAAAAAAATATAAATATTGTCTTATAAATAAATTTTATAAAATTTAATTAAACTTAAAACTCATTTTTTAAAATTTGATTTCACATTATTAATTTGGATATATATATATATATATATATATATATATATATATATATATATATATATATATATAACCTATACATAGCAAACCCATTCTTTATTTATAAAATAAAAAAAATTATTCTTTAAAACGTGACCTTGAACTAATCTAAATTAATCAACAAGCATGTATTCACAACCAGTAAACTTCCCTTTTGAATAATAGTGTGAGAGTATGAACAAAGTAAAATTCTGAGACCAATTGACTTTAACTTAAAATTTATAAGAGAATTATGGATTATGATGAAGGAAGACATTATGAAGGCATATATGGATTAAGGGCATATGGAAAAGGGGACGAAATGCCTTTATTTATTTTTTTCACTTTGATCCCTAAATATGAAAATCATTTAGGAATAAATGAGTCAAATCCTATCCAACATATTGCTGAAAATAATGTTTTACAAAACAAGGTGATTGATGAATTCCAAGTTGTTTTCTTGGGAACAAGAATATGTTAGATAGGGTATTGGTGGCAAACGAAGTGGTGGATGAGATAAAAGAAAGAAGAAACTATGTATTAAAGACAATTCCATCATGTGGAAGTTCTTATACTATGTGTTAAAAAACTCAACTTTTGTAGAAGATGGATTGAGTGGATAAGAGTTTATATGTGATCATCATCATCAACTTCAGTATTAGTTAATGGAAGTCTAGCTAAAAGTCCATCATAAGGTATTAGACAAGGAGACATTTCAATCTCATTCCTATTTCTCATCATATTTCATAGGGGTTGGTAAGTAAAAGGCAAAAAAAAATAAAAATTGAAGAATATGTTTGAGTAGATCAATATTGTTAGTGTTACCTACTTTCTTCAAGTTAATCAAGGATGTTAGAAGACTTCAAGAACATTTTTTTGGTGTGATGTTGGTATCTTTCTTACCTTTTATCGAGTGTACTGAGTCAGTTGTAGCACCAAAACAAGTATCGTATCCATATGGACTAGTTTAAAATATCAAATTCATTGACTTGCAACAAAACAGTGTTTGACAAAGTATTATGAAGAATTGAAATAGGGACTAAGTAAGATTAAAATAACTTATATATATATATATATATAAACATTTTGAAATTGAATTTCACCTATCTTCTTCAACAATTCTACCACTAATTTAATTAATATATAATAATACAATTATCCGGTGTCACTAAAATTGAATGACTCAATCTAAATCAATTTCCTAACTTTAAAAATCTAAGGACTTTAACCATTGATTCCTCAACTACTAATGATTGAACCTTTGTTTTAAGTATAATTTGACTCAGTTAAAACATTCAAATATATTTCTAGCATTCAAATGTATTAGATGTTTTGATTGGACCTTAAATTTAAGATTATTTTCTCAACTCAATCAAAATCAGTTAAATAAGATGAGAAACCAATTCATCCAAAACATAAATCAAACCACTAACACTAAATAAATATATATATATATATATATATATATATATATATATATATATATATATATATATATATTACACAATCTTTCAATCTGAACATGGTTTAGTAGGCTTAAACATGTTATATTTAATTTCGGGTTATTCATCAATGAAGTCGAATTTTTGTACATATCATGGTTGAGTTTAAATGTACTTAAATATGCACTAGATCTCTCTATTTTCCCGGTTCTTACCATTGTTACTCTAATTTTGAAGTATTCTCTTATACTAACAACTTATTGACAAATAAGTTTTACTTTTACATGTTTGAAAGGAGGAAAATTGCCCTTTACATTAGATTCAACTAACTTCAAATGTTTTTAGTAGGCTAATAAAAAAAATTTCTATTCTTTACAACATCATTGATTCATTGAATGGGACAATTTTAAAGTTTACTCATTGACAACTCATTCTTCCTCGTTTTTAACATTTCAAACTCTCTATTTCAAGCAGTTCATTTCTTATTTGGTTAGGTATTTATAAATACGTAAAAATATATTTATTACGAATTAAATACAAAAAAAAAAGGCAAAAATCTTGTTGAAAAATCTATACTTAATAATTTTCTCTACAAATCGAAGAACAATAAGTAGAACATTGCTCCTAAAATCATTAGATAACTTACGAATATGTTGAATCCCTCTTATCAATTTTTTTAGACCCATAGCCTATAAAAACTCTAAATACCATTGAAGTTGATTCCTTCCTTGAATTTGCCTCAAATGGAATTCGAAAGTACAAAAATGAGTTGACATAGTCACATCAAAGTGCATTCTTTTACCCATTTGCTTGCTTCTATGCTTTTGGTGCATCAAAGGGGAGTAGTATTTTTGTGGATATTCTAGCTTATTAGAACCTATCCCTTTGTTCCATCTCAACCATTTTTTTTACCATGATCATTAACATTGCCATAAATTCCTAGCCTCTAATCATAATTTTTTTAACCAGAATAATTTCATATAGTTTTGAATTTACTTTTGACACATAATTGCTAGTCAACTTTTGTGATTTCTTGTTCTATAGCCTTTTTTTTTTGTTATTTTATAATGTATGTTTGTTAATTCGGGTTAAAATATACTTTTCTTTCCCTTTTTATTCAGGTCTTCTCTGAATATGGTTTCGTACAAAAAATTTCAACATTTGAAAAGAACGCAGGTTTTCAGGTTAGTTGAATTATATGAGCTTCTTGTGTCAATGCTAAGATATAATCTCTATTACTACAACAAAATTATCGATTAATAATCAATTTTAGTAACAAAAAATAATTAGTCACTACAGTGACCAATTTATAAATTAAAAATTTTTTGTAACTAAAATAGTTTCAAAAAATTATAATTAGTTTCTAAATTGGTAACTAAAATATTTTCTATTATGAGTTGGTCTCTAAATTCACTAACATTAATTTTCTACGTTTTGGCTACAGAAAAATGTCTTTAAATTACTTTCTACTTACTAAATTGGTTTCTAAATTGATCTTTAAACATATTTTGTGATCATAAAATTGATCACTATTGGATAGTTTTCTTGTAATATATGTTATGTATAAATAGTCCATTTTAGTGATTAAAAGTTGTTAGTTAATATATATATATATATATATATATATATATTTTATCACCAAATGTTAGTTGATATTATTTTGTTAACCAGAAGCTGAACCCACAACATCTCTTATCCTTCGTTCCAATTTTACCACTAAGTCACCTTATAATTCATGTATATATATTCACCGTTATTTCTGGGCAGGCTTTGATTCAGTTTGCTGATATTGAATCTGCTTCTTCTGCTAAGGAAGCACTGGACGGAAAAAACATACCTAGGCAAGCAGTGCTTTTACATTTCCTCTTTAATTTGGTGATCAACTGTTGAATAAATCTTAATTTTTCTGATTAACTTATGGTTTTTGTATACAGATCCTTGCTGTCAGACCGTATTGGTGATTGTAACTTTCGCATTGCATACTCAGGCCATCGAGATCTTAATATCAAGTTCCAGTCTAATCGTAGCAGGTAATAATCAACATCATATCTTAATTTTGTTACCTTTTCAGATTTTTGCATGGCATTGTTTTAATGTTCACATTAAAAACTCATATAATTTTACAAGATCTTGTTAATTAGATACTTTTCTGTGTTATATTAATACATTTTTTACGAGTTTACAGGGACTACACAAATGCTACTCTTCCTGTTAACGAGGCTACTATTGCTAGGGCATTGCAGGTATTTTTCTGTGATGAATTTATGTTCTCCTTGTTTGTTTATCGTATGTTATGTGCTAACGATTTATGATGTTCAGCCAATACCTCGAACTGCTGACAACCATGTTCTTTTAGTATCATTCGAGAATATGGTCCATGATGTCACTCTAGATGTTCTTCATGGGGTGAGTTTGTGTTTCTCAATTTCATTCAAATTTTCATCTTTATACTAATGCAGTTTACATGTTGCAGGTGTTCTCTGAAATTGGAACTGTGCACAAAATTTATATATTTAAAAAGAACGGTCGAACTCACGCACTGATTCAGTACCATGGTATCAATCGTCATTTACTCAATAAGTTTTCTAGGGTTTAGTACCTTTTGCCCTTATAAATATATATGGATTAATTACTATTTCGCTAACAAAATATTATTTTTGTTTTATGAAGTTAATTATTATTGAAATTCTCATTAGTTTTATTAGGATAATCATGCATCCTTTGATTGACACATCATGTTTTGGTTCTATTGGTGATGCAGATGTGGCCACAGCAAAAGCTGCAAAAAATATTCTTGAGGGTCACTGTATATATGAAGGTGGCTATTGTAAGCTTCATTTGGCATACTCTCGTCACACTGATATCAATGTAAAGGTATGAGTTAGTCTTCATCAGGGAAAAAGTTGTTCTTACAAACAATACTCTTTTCTTTTTATCAGAATTGATTCTGTTGTTATTCACACTTCACTCAACTTTAACTTTATCATTTTTTTTCATGAATTTAGTGTTAGATTTATTTTTTTTATTAACAAAGCATAAATAAATTATAGGAGAACACTTAAGGGGTGCTCTAACCCTTTTAAAAAAATACACAAGTTGAGAGATAATAAATAAATTAGTGTTAGATAATTTATTATCGGACCAAAAGCTATAGTGTTTAATGAAGCTGTAATTCATTCAGAGCAATTTCTATCCCTTAATAATTATTCACTAGGAATCAAATGCGAGACACTAGTTCTGTTAGGAATCTAAGTGTGAGTCAAGATTTTGGATTAAGAGTGGTGTCAATACCTTATGTAGTTAGACGGTGTTTATTTTCACCAGTGATATCCCTCCTTATAGACCTAAGAAGCATTACAGTTTGACTGTAATCCGACCTACTTAACCTTTACCATAGGATAATTGATGTCATATTACTCATGAGTGAAAAAGACTTCCGATCATTTATTTTGATATATCTTAAAAAAATGAATTTTAAACTTAATTTAACTTTACAAAATTTATCAATTAAATAAAATTTACACTTATTTATATATTGTAAATTAGTTTTATTTATAATCGATGTGAAATTTTTGACAATTATATATACTTCTGATCTAAAAATTCACGAAAATAAGAAGTTGAAAAAAAAAAAATTAAACCTACCTAATCCTTTAATGTTTGTATGGTTATTATAGGTGAATTTGATTTGAGTGTTAACTGTTTTGGTTGTAGCCTTATGGGGACAAAAGTAGAGACTATTCAAAGCCTGAACAGAGTGTGTCTGTAGCACAAGTTGCAGCAACAGGTTGGCAGAATCCTCATGCAGCATCTATGAACCCTAATGCTTATCCCTACTGTTACATATGTGCACCTGCTACTTTTCCTGATGAAGCTTATGACTATGGTGTTGGACAAAGCAACCCTATGGTTCCCACAGGTTACATACAAATCACTCCACATGTAGTTCCTGCTTTCTCACCTCAGATGGAACCTTATTTAGGGTTTTTTCCTATACAACCTTATTATTATGGTTACTAGCTTATACATCAACTACTCTATCAAAATCTTGGGCACTCACATACCTTTAATAACTCTAGTCATATATTAAAGAATTGATTGTAATTTCAATTTCAATTTCTAATCATTCTAGTATAATACTTTCATGCATTTTCTCATATTACTCAATCTTTTCCAGTATTGACTATTTTATCTTTGTTGCTAATTTATATTTCTTTTATTCGGCAAATAATCACTTTACTCAACATCTATATAGTTTTTGAAAGAATAAAAAAATATGTTAGTCATTAAATATGATGTTATAAATATATATAATAGAATGGTAAATACGATATTATAAATTATAATAAACAATTGTCCCAAAAGATAATTGTTTGTATTTTCAGCGAGACAATTTTCTTATCAGTTATTTATTTATTTTAAAAGTTCAGATTGTCTCTTTTCTTGAATTTTGTTCGATTGATGATGCCAAATACATGGAAGGAATTATCGTCAATCACCGTTCTACACTTAATAATATTTGCACACTTTTTTTTTTTTTTTTTTGTAAATCTCATATATGCATGCATTTATCTAATACCATGCTCTTATAAAAATTAATTTTCAAACCTGGCACCAATTTAAAGTTTCTGAGTATTTCTCAATGTTGATTGTGAGCAATATTAAATTTACGCCATAAATATTCCCTATACAATTTCGTAAATCATGAAATTGAGGGAGGAGTATGTTACCATGTTTTCTAATTAAAATAGTTGAAAATCAAATTATTGAAGTCTCGCGTTAAGAATTCAGGGTTTTTAGGTCATAAATTTTACCAACATTTTTCTCTTCTATCCGTCTGTCAAAGTTTGTTTAAACTTGATCGATGGCAATACAGCCGTAGGGTGATCACGAATTTTGTTATTCTATATCTATTTTTAGAGAAAATATATATTTTCATTCTCATATACAAACATAACGACTATTAAATTTTGACTCATTCTTGCTAGATGTCCACTTGATGACAGGTATGTACTTATACCAGTACCGTATATGTTTTCTTATTATTTTAATATTAATTAATTAGATTTTATAAAATAATAAAAAAATTACAGTAAGAGAAACATAATATTATCAAATATTTAATATTTTAGGAGATTTGTATTTTTGTTTCTTCAATATTAAATATTTAGAAAGAAATTATAATTGTATATATTTCAAATTAAAATACTAAATAAAATTTTATGAAAGGCGAAACATTTATAAAATTTGCAGACGTTGATGTTACCTCGTTAATAAAATTTTAAAAATTTTAAAAATTATAAGAGAAAAAAAATATTTTAAATGTATATTTACTTTAATGACTTAAATTCTAATGAAATTTCCTTTTCTTACACAAATAAAAATTATGATACATTACTTGATCAAAATCACACAAACAAATATTAAACTAATAATAATTGAAATTTAACATAGATCTTTCATCTCTTGAACTTTAATATATGTTGATGGTGATAAAAACAATTCACGACAATTACATTAAATTATTATATTGCAATAAATAAAATATATTTATACATAGTGATGAAATTACATATATGATAATGAATCAAAAAAAGAAAAATAACAGTTAAATATGTTTTTGGTCCCTCAAGTTTCAGTGAAATTTGGAATTGGTCCATCTTTGAAACTTTTGACCAATTAAGTCTTTCATCTTTAGAAATGTATGAATTTAGTCATTTTAACCAGATTTTGTTTGTTAAGTTTATTTAACGTTTCAAACACATTTTATGATAGTATTTGAATTGTTTACATCGTTTGATCCATTTTCACTTAAATGCTAACTCAAATATTATCATAAAACACATTTGAAACTTCAAAAAAACTTAACAAAATATGATTAAAAGGATTAAATCCACGCATTTCTAAAGATGAATGACTAAATTGGTCAAAAGTTTCGACGAGGGACTAATTCCAAATTTCACTTAAACTTGAGGGACCAAAAACATATTTAACCCGAAAAATAATTATATAAAAAATATCAAAACAATATTCTACATGATAAAAATAAACAACAAATAAAACTATTAAAAAAATGATCTAGTGGAAACAATTTGATAAATCGTTGAATGAAAAATCGCACAAAGAGAAATAAATGTATAATTAAGGGTATGATAAGAAGAAAAAGACCTTAGAGATCTAAGAAGATTTTTTGAATGTCAATCTAGTCGAACGGTTGTGAGATCTTAAAAATTGTTTTAGTGAAACAAAATAGTTATTCAAATGAAACAAAAATAATAATAATAGAATAAAGAAGATAAAATGCTTACATTACTTAGTAAACAAAATGTTTATGTTATTAAACACTTAAATTGACACTGTTAAACATTCTCTATGAAAAGAAAATATATAATAAATAAAAATATTAAAAAATAGTAGAAATATTCAAATGTGAGAAATAAAACATATTTGATTGACATATATCATATTTGAACATAATTGCACAAAGGTTTGTGATAAGAGAAAAAATATCTTCAAGATACGAATAAATTTAATGACAAACAAAACAATTAGTAGAAATAAAAAGTAGAAAGAATGTAGTGTGTGTGTGTGTGTATATATATATATATATATATATATATATATATATATATATATATATATATATATATAAAGGTTAATGAACTATGAGTAGTTTAATAATTTAAACAGGAACGAGGATATAGCAGAGATGAATATTATGGTGGGTATGAGGATGGGGACACGACAGATATGTACATCCACATGCCCACTCTCATACCTAATTAAAAAAGTCGGGTATTTTCCATACTCATACACATACACAGTTAATGTAGAAATTTTCCGTCAAAATGGAAATGAGTTTAAACAATACTCACGAAAACGAGTTTATCTGCCATCATGTCATCCCTATGCAAGCATCAAATAAAAACCAAATGATTCATTATTATGGAAAAAAAAAACAAAAGATAAATTGGTCATATTTTTACATTTTGATAGGAATGCGCATACATAACCTTCAATCGATTTTAAAATTCATGATAATGTACAAAAAATTCAAATAGAAAAGCAGTCAAGTTCAATGAAAATAGTTTGCAATTTAAAAATATTAATGTGACACAAAGACCCACAAGTATTGTTGTTTGACAATTTCCGATTCTAGTTATATTTAAAATATTAACAAGTTAATTTTGATAGATAAAAAATAATACTAAATAAAATTTAAAGTAAATATATAGATTTATAAATTAAAATTGTATTCGAGATAGCAGAATTTTCTAATCAATATTTAACATCAAATTAGTCTTATGTATGATGCCATCAATTTAATTTGACTCATGTATACGTGTCTGATACTTTAAGATACTTTATCGATACTTATCAATGACGTATTTAATTTATAAAGTCATAATAGACTACAAGAAAATATTTAAATAATGACCCATTTTAGTGACAAAAATAATTAGTTATTATATAATGCATCGATACTTTAATTTGGGTTATGTATATGTGTCTGATACTTTAAGATACTTATCAATTAAATATTTATTTTATAAAGTCGTAGTAGACTACAAAAAAATATTTGAATAATGACCAATTTTAGTGACAAAAAATAATTAGTCATTATAGTAACAAATTTAGGTACCAATTTATAAACTAAACATTATTGGCAACTAAAATAGTTCAAAAAATTATAATTGATCTCTAAATTGATAACTAAAATAGTTTCTATTATAAATTGGTTTCTAAATTGGTCACTAACAATAGCTACCAAAATAATTGGTCTCTAACATATTTTTGGTTACTAAAATTGGTCATTATTTAAGAGTTTTCTTGTAATAGTACTTTTATGATGACAATAATTTATATTTTTTATGTTGAAAACTTGAGTACATATGATTTTAATTTAGATTCATACAAACAATCATATATTTATTATGTTTTAAGAATTTTTATACGCTTTTAAATATTCATATATCATATATCGTATCCTATTATTTTCAAAATAAACGCATTGGCATATCCGATACGTGTCGTATCTGATACACATCGTATCTATACATCATAGGTTAAAGCCTTTGTGAATCATGTGTGACTATATGTGGATCGATACCTTTAGATGTTGCATTCAAAGTGTTTTATAAAGGATAATAATTTATTTTGTTACTTCTTTGAACTTCTTACAACATCATTTTAGACATACAAACTTTGGTGGTTGACATGTTGTGTCAAATCATTCTTGGGATGTATTATAGGTCAAGTTATTTCCTTTAGATGTCCATTTTAAACCTACAAACTTTAGTGGTTGTCATGTCATGTCAAATCATTATTGGGATGTGTTATATGTCAAATTGTTTCCTTTAGATGTCCTTTCATTATTATAATGTGTCTTGTGTTGACACTGGTATTTTGCATCGATCTAAGGTGTTTGTATTACATATTCTTTTAAAATTTCAATATATATTGTCTACAATTTTGTACACATTTTGTTTGAAGACTTTGTTCTAATACTTTTTTTTCAGTCCTTATCTAAGTTTTTGTACAATTCTTGGTTAAAGATTCGTATAAACTTGATATGTGTCTAACACTTTTGTACAATATTCAAAATCTTAGTCTAAACTTTCACGGTTAATTATCTTGTGCTAAGTTTTACTTAATGTAATACTTGTTTCATACTGACATAAGCTCTTCAACACAACAAAACATGTTATGATTAAAATATGAGTGTCTTGGGCATTATATTTAGATTAAGACTTGCATCTAGCATAAAATTTTGATTATGCCTTGAAACCTTTATCTTTCACTACTTCGTGGTCTTCTTGTCTTTCTTGAAGATTATTGATGCAAATGATGGTGCATCATCACCGTTTATAAATTATAAGGCATATTTCACTTGTCTCAAGGCTCAATTTAGTGTCTTTTAAGCATGGCACAATCATTACCTACACTAAAAGAACTTATGAAGCTATATAGGATGATGAGAGGCTAGCAAAAACATAGTTGTGTCTTTATTTTCAACTTTGACATCAATGTCTCAAAGCTCCATCAAAATTTAATAAAGCTCAACACGAGTCTTTTTGCAGTGTACTCTCTCCTACATATGTGGTTCAAAATGTTGTCTCTTCTACAACAATTTATTATAGATGAACTTCATCATGTACAAATTTCTCTACTTTAGCCATAACATTGATACAATTTACTCTTCCACAGCCTGATAAAAAATATCTTTTGGAAGTGAGAGAAGGATCATAAAAAAACATATTTTTTCTTGTTGATGAATATAGGGTTAAATATATTGTTGGTCCTTTAACTTTTAGTGAATTTTGGAATTAGTCCATTTCAAAACTTTGAACCAATTTAGTTCTTCATCTTTCAAAATACGTAGATTTAATCCTTTTAATCAAATTTTGTTAGATTTATTTGATGTTTTGTACGCATTTCAGGATTATATTTGAATTGTTTATACTATTTGACACATTTTTGCTTTAATGTTAAGTCAAATACTATTATGAATCGCGTTTGAAATGTCAAATAAACTTAACAAAAATTAAAAGGACTAAATTCACGTATTTCAAAAGATAAAGGACTAAATTGGTCCAAAGTTTCAAAATGAACTAATTTCAAAATTCATTGAAAGTTAAAGAACCAAAAACATATTTAACCTATGAATATAATATACCTCTTTATGTGTAATGTGCTCCAGGAAAGTGATGTCCACATGCCTTGCTACTTGATAAAGGCTCTCATTTTAAGTTCTCCATACAAGTTCTCCATAGTATTCCTATTTACGGGACGAAACTAATCGAGCTAACTCATTTTATCATCTTATAATTCATTAGAGAGACATGACACCGATAAAACCTAAATTCAGATTACACAAGAAATCATTATTACTTTCAACTCAAAATCTTTAAATAACGTATTTATGAGGCTTTTCTAATATGATATATTCAGTTTTTTTTATCTCTACCTAATATGGTACTTGGACACTTGAATTCCAAATGAATAAGGGTGGGCAAAAAATCCAATTTTTATGATCCAATCCATTTTTTCTATGATCCAATCCATTTAATATCCATTCTATTAAGATTCCAATCCATTTAAAATCCATTTTATTGGATGTGGATATCAATCTAATCTACATTTTATATATTTTATGGATTGGATATCCATTCTCGAAATCTAGATTTTCAAAATGGATAATCCAAAATATCCAATCTAAATTTTCACTTTATATTTTTTGTTAGGTTAGGCTAAAGGTTGAGACGGACCAGCCCAAATTTAGTCGTATTTGATTGAGTTGGCATGACCCTGTACAAAATTTGGCCAAATTAGGCCAAATTCTGTCAAGTCGGTCCCGATCGAGATTTGACCCAGTTGGTCCTGGACAAAATTTGGAAGTATTCAGCCAAATCTGTCAAATTCTTTGGTGTCAGCCCTATGGACACAAATTTGGATCCACATCCATTATTTGGATCCAAAATGGATGTGGATTAGATTTTCGATAGGGTTGACACCATAGAATTTGGCAGATTTTTTGTCGAGGCCAACAAGGCCAAATTTCAGCATGGGATGAACTTGGATGACTTTCGAACGAATTTCAGTCAGGGACGACGTGACCAAATTTGGGCTAAGGTCGACTCAACAAAATTTCAGTAGAGATCGACTTGACTTGATTTGACTGAATTTCGGCCAGGGCCGATTTTGCCTAATACGACCAAATTTTGGCCAGAGCCGACTTGGCCAAATATGGCCACATTTGGGTCAGGTCCTTATCAGTCAAATTTCGCTCAGGGTTGACTCCATTAAATTCGTCGGCTAGGACCGACTTGACTGAATATGACCTATTTTCGATCACAGTCGACTAAGTTGAATATAGTCAAATTTCGTTCGGGACTTAGTCGACCGAATACGGCTAAATTTGGGCAAGTGCCGACTTGACCAAATTTTGGTCATGACCAACTCGACTGAATTTGGCCAAATTTAGGTCAAGATCGACTTGCCTAAATATGATCAAACTTCGGTCGCGATCGATTCTGCTGAATACGACCAAATTCCAGCCAGGACCAACTCGGTCAAATTTTGGTCGAGGTCAACACGACTGAATTTTGACCGGAGTCGACTCGACCAAATTCATTCGGCTGAATTTCGGTTGTGGTCGACTCAGTTGAATACGGCCAAATTTCGATCGTGACTGACTCATTTGAATACGGCCAAATTTCACCCGAGACCGTCTCAGCCAAATACGACCAAATTTGGGTCAGGGCCGACTCGGCCAAATCTCAATCGGGGCCAACTCGATTGAATTCGACCAAATTTGATGGAGCCAACTAGGCTGAATACAGCCAAATTTTGGTCGCGGTTGTCTCGACCGAATACGGTCAAATTTTGTCTAGGTCGACTCAGGCCAATGCAGTCAAATTTGGGTTGGGGTGAACTCAACCAAATACTTCCAAATTTTATCTAGAACTAGCTGGGCTAAATTTCGATCGAGACCGACTTGATAGAATTCGGCCAAATTTTGTATAGGGTCAAGCCAACTCAATCAAATACGACTAAATTTGGACTAGTCAGTCTCAACTTTTAGCCTAACCTAACCAAAAATATAAACTGAAAATTTGGATTGGATATTTTGGATTATCCATTTTGAAAATCTACATTTAGAGAATGAATATCCAATTCATAAAATATATAAAATATATATCAGATTGATATCCATATCCAATAAAATGGATTTTAAATGGATTGAATTTTTAATAGAATAGATATTAAATGGATTAGATCATAGAAAAAATAGATTGAATTATAAAACAATGGATTTTTTGTCCACCCTTGATTAGAATTTTGTGACACATCTCTTCGCATATTGAATGTCAGAACAGAAAACCAATAAAAAAATATTATCTGCAAACATCTAAACAATTTTCTAAAATCATCCATGTAATGATAGCAGGCATCTGCAAAAGCTTCAAATTATTGTTGATGCATAATGTTAGCTTTTTCTATTTCCGGTAAAATAATGTATTTTATCTTCTTTCGATCAATAAGAAACTTGAAGAACGATAAACAACAAAGAAGAACCTTAGCTATACTGCAACCAGTAAACCAAAGAACCATTATTTTATGAAAGAATCAAGTATTTCACTGCAATAATGTGAAACGTGCGACATAAGACGTGAGACGTGCTACGTGGGACTAAGACGTGGAAGGTGTGACGTGGGCGTGATACGTGGGACGTGTGACATGAGACGTGAGACGTAGAACGTGGGACGTGGGACGTGGGACGTGGGACGTGGGACGTGGGACGTGGGACGTGGGACGTGAGACGTGAGACATGGGACGTGCGACGTCAGATGTGAGAGACGTGAGACGTGAGACGTGGAATGTGAGACGTGGGACGCGAGACGTGCGACGTGCGACGTGGAAGGTGGGACGTGGGACGTGACACGTGAGACGTGGGACATGGAACGTAAGACGTGAGACGTAAGACGTGGGACATGACACGTGACACGTTACATGTCTGACGTGGGACGTGAGACGTGAGACATGGGACGTGAGACGTATGATGAGGGACGTGGGAAGTGCGACCTGAGACGTGAGACGTGAGACGTGGGACGTGGAACATGAGACGTGAGACGTGAGACCTGGAACGTGAGACTTGACACATGGGACGTGGGACGTGAGATGTGAGAGACGTGGGACGTGCGACGTGCGACGTGCAACGTGCGACTTGCAACGTGCAACGTGCGACTTGCAACGTGCAACGTGCGACTTGCAACGTGCGACGTGCGACATGAGACGTGAGACGTGAAATGTGTAACGATCGTAAACACTAAACCTTTAAATTTATATACATAAACTTTAAAGCTTACAATTTAATTAAAAATTTTAAAAGTTTAATAAAAGAATTGTTAATGTATCCATAAATTTGTACTAACAAATTTAAATTATACTTTTGTAAAAAAATGTATTAATAAAAAGAGATTAAATACATATAAAATTGAAAGAATAAAAATATGAGGGTAAAAGTAATAATTAATGTTTATTTAACACATAAAAATAAAAATTATGAGGATAACAAAAATAATTTATATTTATTGAACTCTTAAATGAGTAGAAGGAAGCAGAGGATGATCTGAAAAGTTAAACTAAGGATGAACAAAAAATCTAATTTTCATGATCCAATCCATTTTTGTTATGATCCAATCCATTTAATATTCATTTTATTAAAAATCCAATCCATTTTATTGGATTTGGATATCAATCTGATCTACATCTTATATATTTTATGGATTGTATATCCATACTCTAAATCTAGGTTTTCAAAATGGATAATCCAAAATATCCAATCCAAATTTTCAGTTTATATTTTTGGTTAGGTTAGGCTAAAGGTTGAGACGGACTAGCCAAAATTTAGTCGTATTTGATTGAGTTGGCGTGACCCTATACAAAATTTGGCTAAATTAGGCCAAATTCTATCAAGTCGGTCCCAATCGAAATTTGGCCCAACTGGTCCTGGACAAAATATGAAAGTATTCGGTTGAGTTCACCCTGACCCAAATTTGACTGCATTGGACTAAGTCGACCTAAACAAAATTTGACCGTATTTGACCGAGACAACCGCGACCAAAATTTGGTTGTATTTAGCCTAGTTGGCTCCAGTCAAAATTCGATTGAATTCAATCGAGTTGGCCTCGATTGAGATTTGACCGAGTCAGCCCTGATCCAAATTTGGTCATATTCGGCTAAGACGGCCTAGGATGAAATTTGGCTGTATTCAAATGAGTCGGTCACGATCGAAATTTGGCCGTATTCAACTGAGTCGGCCACGACCGAAATTCGATCGAATTTAGTCGAGTCGACTCCGGTCAAAATTCGGTCGTGTTAGCCTCGACCAAAATTTGACCAAGTTGGTCCTGGTCTCAATTTTGTCATATTCGGTAGAGTCGATCGCAACTGAAATTTGGTCATATTTAGGCGAGTCGGTCCTGACCTAAATTTGGCCAAATTTCGTCGAGTTGGTCATGACCAAAATTTGGTTGAGTCAGCACTAGCCCAAATTTAGCCGTATTCGGTCGAGTAAGTCCTAAACGAAATTTGACTATATTCAACTTAGTCAGCTATGATCGAAAATTGGCCATGTTCAGTCAAGTCGGTCCCGACCGATGAATTTAGTGGAGTCAACCCTGGCTAAAATTTGCCTGATCAGGCCCTGACCCAAATGTGGTCATATTTGGCCAAGTCACCTCTGGCCAAAATTTGGTCGTATTAGGCAAAATCAGCCCTTGCCGAAATTCAGTCGAATCTAGTCAAGTCGATCTCGACTGAATTTTGTCAAGTCGACCTTGGTCCAAATTTGGTCACGTCGTCCCCGACCGAAATTTGTTCGAAAGTCATCCAAGTTCATCCCATGTTGAAATTTGGCCTCGTTGGCCCCGATAAAAAATCTGTCAAATTCTATGGTGTCAGCCCTATGGACACAAGTTTTAAAAAATTTAATTTGAATTTATTTTATGAAAAATAGATTTTGGATTTTGAACTAGATCAAAATATTTAGATTTGGATTTAAACTTGATCTAAATATTTGGATATGGATTTTTAAAAAATCCATATCTATGTTTTTGAAAAAATTGATTTGGATCGAAAATCTAATCCAATTATTGAGATATAAAATGGATGTGGATTGGATCATTAAAAATCCAATCTATAATCACCCCTGAAATGAAAAATTCATGTAAGCTTATTTTTCTTTTTAAGTAATGTATGCAAATTTGTCAACGAAATTTCTAGCATCTTGTTTCTCAATGAAAATTCCTAAATCTCCACAAAATTTACCACTACTTTGGATATTAATTCATGTAAAACTACGTTGGTGATACATGTGCAAACATAGACACGGAGTCCCCACGTAATCTAAGCCAAAGATATGTTCTCCCATTCTGGTAAACATCCCTTCATCAAAGGACCCTTGACTTCCCTGAATTAATCCTATATTATGGGAAACAGAAAAAAAATAATATATATATATATATATATATATATATATATATATATATATATATATATATATATAAATAATCAAACTTACCATTCCTTGGAATTTTTCATTGACAAGACACATAAAATAGAGACACCAAACCATGTCTCACGGGACGTTATTGGGTCGTTATTGCATTGCTCTATGAAGACAAAAAGATCTTGTCAAATGAAATTGCAATCAGATAACATCTATATAATAACGACAATAATAATTAGTATAATTATTATAACAAGAAGCAGAAGTTTTGATAAGAAATTCACTGTTGATGATTAGATTATATGATAGAAAGAAGAAAATACTCATTGGATCATTTAGTAATATTGAAAGACCCTTTGGTGTTTTGTTATGATTATTTTAACATAATATTGAAATTAATTTTAGTGTTTCATTTTGCTATTTTACTAACTTATGTTCTATATTTAGAGATCATTATGGATATAAAATATATATATATATATATATATATATATATATATATATATATATTATATTTGTGACAGACTCACTTGTTTATAATCTTTTGGTATATTAGAAATTTTATATTGATCCAGAAATATGATCAACATAACATTGTATATAAGAATAAATTCTTGTCTTACAAGCTTAAACTTACTTATCTACTTATCTATTTATCTATCTATCATATATATATATATATATATATATATATATATATATATATATATATATATATATATATAAATTTTGTTTTAGTGTTTTCTTATTTGTTGTTGTTGTTAAGAATCGGATAATAATGATGAAGATGATGTGTGAAGTTTTGTATATATGGATATGTTGTAGTGGTTATTTCTTTTTTGCATGAAATATTGAAATTTAGGTTTTTTTACTATATAAATA
>Ga0209589_1005365_pt1 | contig 21757 bp, 10 predicted proteins | sample CowpeawhiteBW_FD_187525 | JGI IMG/M metagenome (GOLD analysis project Ga0209589, IMG submission 187525) | Root nodule microbial communities of legume samples collected from California USA - Cow pea white BW (SPAdes) (version 2) | ecosystem: Host-associated > Plants > Roots > Nodule | place: USA... | reverse complement strand
GTTTATCATCTCTTTCAAAAAAAAAAAAAAATCATAGCCCAGTGAAAAAGAATATGTGACAGATCAAAACTTAATTTAACCACCGGTTGAATAGAACTATTATAATCAAACATGGCGTACGAAGGTCGTAAGTGACGACAGATTCTTTCTACCAAATTCACAAAATACTCACACTATGAATCTAAAGTACATCATCAGCACACAAGATGAATAAAAACATGAAAGTAGAACTTTCCACCGCACTATTCACCTAGAGTAGCCAGGACTTCTGCTCAAGCTCCTGCTGTAACTTCTGCTTCTGCCATAACTCCTGCTTCTGCTGCGGCTTCTTGACCCATAAGGTGATCTAGAGTATGATCGATCGCTATATTTTCTGCCCCTTGGTGAGATTGACCTGAATTACAATAAAGGTGGTGAGTACAAACACTGAGCATCATTTACATCAGAAATTAAATTTATTACATAAGCTAATGTAATAACAGAAAACAAAAACCTGTAATTTCGTCTTCGTCTTGGAGAAGGTGAATAGTCTGGACTAGGAGAATAGGTTCGAGGCGATCGCCTGTAATCATATGATCGATCCCTGGAGATTAGATAAATTAAACAAAAAAGGAATCAAACATGGAGTAACAATAAACAAAAGGCCCTTTTCATATTGATGTGATAATGTGACTCCCTAGTCTACTACTTATACCAGTTATACAACAGCATTACAAGCAACCGAGTGTTAATTTCCTTACCTTCTCCGTTCCCTTGCTCTCATTTCAGAAGGTTTCTTCCTGTTCTCTTCAGCAAACACTACAGTTAACTCGCGACCAAGAAGAATTTGACCGTCCATGTGATGTTTTGCATCCGCAGCATCAGCTGGGTCCACATACTGGACAAACCCGAAACCTCTTGGATCCCTGTACCATAACATTCAAGGTTATCAGATACATTATAAGCATGGTTTAACAAGTAAACACACCAGCATTATGAGGAAGGTGGGTTTATTGCACATATCCGCAGATATGAATCTGACTCCGAATTATCACAAGTCACTCTCAACACTCCATAGAAATCAATAATAAACACCACATGGATGCTAACCTTGTAGAAGCCAAAGAATTAATTGAGATTGAACTCTCTTCAAGACTTGAACTTCTTCACAATGAATTCAAACTCAACCTTCCAAACCTTCAAGGATACTTACATAACCTTGAATAGAACTCTTATTACTTCTTTCTTCTCTTCAACACAGTACTCTTATTACTTCTTTCTTCTCTTCAACACAGTACTCTTATTACTTCATTTGTGTCTTCAACTCTTTCAATAAAACAACCAAATTCCCATAAAATAATTGGAGTATTAATTATTACCGAGAAAGAAGTGGCAAAACTAAATACTTATGTAAAAGCCACCACAATTTTCTGAAATCCCAATTCAGGCATTACTCAACATTGAATGTTTCATAGTAGTTTAATGTCACTAGCAATTTATCAAAGTGGCCGCTGAGAAATCTTTCAATACACAAGGAGCCATGTTTTAGTCAATAACCACATACCCAGTATAATAATCTCGAGGCAGGTAAACGTCCTTAACAGGACCAAATTGGCCAAATGGACCATGCAGATCTTCCGCCCTGAAAAATGAGCAGAAAAGTTTAGCATTACAAACAAACTCGCTCAAAATACTGATAAAATAAGTAACCATTATTTCTTCAGAAATAAAATAATCCAAGCATTTTCGATTCAGCTCCCCCCCAAAAGGATGCTCGTTTTTTTACAAAGCTTCTTCATCAGGAAGCTGAGACCAAAAATGTTCAAATTATATATAGATGTAGTACAAGATGGGAAAAAACTTTTCCTTCTCTGACATTCCATTTTTAGGACCTATGGTTCTTCCATTACGTACAATAGATAAGCCAAAGTAACATTCAAGCAACAAAGAAAAAGGCTCAACAATCCTGATCCGCATTACACACAAAAACAAACACTGCAAAAAATCACGGAAAATAAAATACTTACTGGAAATGCAAAAATCCTTGACTAACATACCTACAATCTCTGTGAAGGTTTCGAACCAAAAGACTAGTTGGCAAATCTCTATCACGTCCTCTGTGTCTGCCCCTAGGGCTGGGACTGCGCCTTCTTCGGCTATAATGCCTTGGAGGTGACGGACTATAACTGTAGCTTCTTCCCCTCATATTTGATGTTATTGCACCTACATCCACACATACGAAAATACAATTAAAAACACACCACAACTTCGATGGAACCAAAGCACAAATCCTAACCACTGCCAAAATAATAATAATAATAATTGGAAAACAGGTTTAGAGAATCAACTGGTTTAAAACTCATAAAACTAATCATGACAAATTTAATCCAGACCGAAATTGCTCATGACCCAAATTTCCAAAGAAAACTAAAAAGGCAGAAGATTCCACGTCAAGAGAACAGCAATTTCATAAAAACAAATCCGAAGAATCAACACATCCACCGCCGAAAAAAACAATTATAACTAATTTATCCAGACGGAAATCACTTCTCACCCAAATTTAAAAAGCAGAAGATTCCATCGCCTTGAGTACAGCAATTTCCGAAACAGTTTTGGAGAATGAACAAGTACAAAACACATAACCTAATAATTATTAATATGATCCACAGCTGAAATTACCTTTCAGCAAATTTCAAAAAGGAGATTAGAAAAATGCAGATCCACTGCATAGAGAAGAACAACTCTGATAGTCAACAAGTCAGCCAAAAACTAATCATAATCGATTTTATCTAGATGAAAATCACTTTTCACAAAAAAAATAATCCAAAAAAATTATAAAAAGGCAGAGGAATTCATGCCTAGAGAACTATAATTTATCACCTAAAGATGATAATTATCGTAATTTAATACGAATTAGCAATTTCGTCACAAACGAATCAAAGATCAAGGATGAGAAAGACGTAAGAATAGAATGAGAAGAATATGAGAGATGTTAACATTACCTGTTTAACAATTAGCGAATCACAATCTCTGTTTGTTGCAGAGAGATGGGGAGAGGAGAGACTTTGATTTGGAAAGGTAAATTCATTGGCAGTATTTGTAACCTGGCTCTTCTATATTCGCGAAACTTCTCCTCCCAAGAACGCCTGATCCAGTACATGCAGTTGCACGGCTTACCATGAGGTCGTAATGGGCCTGCCAACTTTGAGCCCCTTTTGTCAGTTTTATTCCATGTCTCATTCTCTTTTTTCGCAGATTTTTTTTTAATATTGGAACCGAACCGAATCAAATTAGACTGGAGTGAACCGAATTGGATCGGATTGAACCGAAATGAATCGAATCATATCAAATTGAATTGAACCAGACCGAACTAATCCAAACTGAATCAGATTGAACTGAAACGAACCAAACCATACCAAATTGAACCGAACCGAACCAAACCGGATCAGACCGAAATGAACCGGACCATATTGGACCGGATCAAACCAAACCAAACCAAAATGAACCAAACCGGACTGGACCAGATCGAACCAAATAGAACTAAATCGACCAGACCAGATCGAACCAAATAGAACTAAATCGACCAGACCGGATCGAACCGAATCGAACCGCACCAGACCGAACTGAACCGAATCGAACCGCACCGGACCGAACCGAACCGAACTGAACCAAATTGGATCGGATCGAGACAAATTGGACCTGACCGAACCAAACAGAACTTAATCGAACCAGACCAAACTGAACTGAACCGAACCAGACTGAATTAAACCAAACCGAACTGAACCGGACCGAACCGAACCGAACCAAACGAAATTGAACCGGACTGAACCGAATGAACAAGACTAAACTGAACCGAACTGAATCGAACTACTCTTCAGTTGTATCAGTTGTAGTGAATTTTAAAACACCTTAAAAAAAATGAGGAAAAAATTTAAAGGAAAATTTTACACTTTCATAATTAATTAATATAAAACAAAAGGAAAGTCGCTTTGTAATGTGCATAAAAAATGTCACCCAAAAGTTTTTCAACACCAAAACCATAATCATAAGGTTCCTTTTAAACAATTGAAACATAATGTTTTTGCCAAAATTAAATATAGCAAGTGTATAAATAATAACATGAATAAATTGTATACTTTCAATACAAAAAGATCCAAAGGACAAACTTGAATTGGTTTGTATTTACCTTTCACACAAATAACGATTTTGTCAGAGTGGAGAACATAGAGTTCCGAAATTGGTAAAAGCCTAAATATTTAAGAAAAATATTATAAGAAGATGAGAAGAAAAGATGAAATGTAAGTAGTGAAACATTGAGTATAAAAAAAATGAGAAGAATGCAAAATACATATAAGAGAAGGACAAAATGTTAGTTAGGTTTAAAATTCCAAAAAAGACATACCAGTTGAGTGGGGTGTGAGGTGTTAGAATTATAGTGAAGGTGGTAAGGTGGGACGACGATAGTAAGGGGAAAGGGAGACATGGTCTTATATAGTAGTGACGGGGATGATAAGTTCACGATCATTGTCTCAATGATGGTGATTTAATTAAAAAAAGGAGTGTGCACGGTGTTTTGGATAATAGGCCATTGAAGGAAAAAGAGAAAATAAAATATATAATCCAATTAGTGAGCAGTTAACTGATAAAAGTTCAATTTTTTTAAAATAAACCGTAAAACAATACTGTTTAATTTTTATTATAAATATATATTTTATGAATTTAATATTTAATGTTTATTACAAATAGTTTAGTTTTTTTGTTACTTTAATACATATAATTATAGTTAAGTTTAGTTAGATTATTTTTGTTCATCCCTAAAAAATAAAATAATTTTATAAAAATGATATATTCTTAAATATAAAGAGAAAATAGAAGAAACAAAAAATCATAACAAAAAAATAACATACAACTAAAGGAAGATATCAAAAATATTCATGAGACTTATCCTTATTATACTAGTCAAGTGAATTTTATCAATATTTTTTTTAGAACAATAAATGCTTCCTTTTAATATCTTTTATTTATTTTTTAATTCCTATATTATTTTGTATCATTTCATTACTTTTCATTTTATTTCAAAAGGTCCAAATTGAACTTTTTACAATCTTGATTTGTCCTTTTATTGGATGTACACATAATTTCATGCTATAATAGAAGTAATCAAATCTACTACTACGAGAGTTATTAATCTATATCCCAATGCAGATGTTAAATTTTGTCTAAAATAACTATAAATCTCTTTTACAGTGGCAAAATAATAAGGGTAAAGATCTAAAAATTTAGAAATCATTTTGAAAATTTCATTAAACAGACAACCACTAAATAATCAAATCAAAGAGATGAAGAAGCACATGATAAAGTTTTTTTTTTATCAGCAAGCACGTGATAAAGTAAATGCAATAAGTATGAAGGAAGAAAATCTCTAATACTTTTAAAGGTTAGTCAACAAGTAATTGTAAAATATTTACAAGAAGAAATAAAAAATACATTTTCCACTGTATTAAAAATAACATTAACTAATGATTGATTGTGTTTATTCTTTATATATTGTTATAGCTGAATGGAAAATACTTTTTTTTTGTGCTCCTATGATTTCTAACAATAGTCTCATGTTTCAAAACAACCTTCTACCCTTCCTAAAGGGACTTCAAAATTACCTATTCAATAAGATTTTTGGAACAAACTTTATGAAATTCTAAGAACATGATTTCCAAAATAGAGTTTCTAGAAGAAGAATTTTGAATAGAATTTCTGAAACATATTAAATATATTTTGTAAAGAGCTTTCTAAATAAGCTTTCCAAAATATATGAGTACTTTTTAGATGAACTTTTCAGAACAAACTTTTCAAAACTTATAAGATGCATTTTTCGATAGGATTTCAAGAACAAGATTTATGAAATAAATTATTCAAAACGAGTTTTCTTGAACAATCTTCCTACAAATTATTACCGGTTTACACTATCTCTTATTGCTTCCTCTCAAAAGGACTGCAACAACAATGGAGTATAGGGGTGCAGTGACAATGGTGATAGATGCGGAGGCGCGGTAGCCGCAATGGCATGGTTCAACGATGGAAGCTGTTTTAATATTTTTGCTTTTAGCATGAGAGTTAAACTTAACTCAAATTTCTATAAAATATTAAAAAATGCGAATACAAAAGAGAGAATTTACTCCTTCTTTTGTGCCCACATTTCAAAATTCAAATTTCACCATTTAAAATATAATTATTTATTAAATTTTAAAAATTGACCGTTATTTTTAAAAGTATTTTTATAAAACAATATATCTCTGCTTCTTTTTTATCCTATTTATCAACAATTATCTTTCATATTTTCTATTAAACCTAACAAAATTTGATTAAAAGGACTAAATCCACGTATTTTGAAAGATGAAGGATTAAATTAGTCTAAAGTTTCGAAATATACTAATTCTAAAATTTACTGGAAGTTAAGGAACAAAAACATAATTAACTTTTTTTATAATATTGGAAATGTATTTTTTATTACATTGTCTTATAACTTTTTATCTATTTATTATTTTTATCGGTGAAAATAATGTATATTTGTTTTATCATTATAATAGAAAATAAAAAAATTATAAAATTATTAAAAATTAAATTGGACAAAAAATTAGAAAATAGATTAATTCTAATTAATGCGGAAAGTTAAGAAATGTAAATATATTTAATCCTTTTATATAAATACTCTTTACTTTTTAATTGACTTCCTTCACCTTTATTTGAATTTTAACTATATAGTATAGAATTCGATGCTTTTAACTTTGATGGGAAAGCATGCTAGATGTGTTATAGTGATAAGAATAATAATAATAATAATAATAATAATAATAATAATAATAATAATAATAATAATAATAATAATAATAATAATAATAATAATAATAATAATAATAATAACTATTATTATTATTATATTTTTTTATAATAAATTTTAATCATAAAAAAAATTCGAATATAATAATTTTTTATTCACAAAGTTTTATTTCTAAATTTCTTTACTTTCATCATTTTATCATTAAAATAAACAACTCTACAATCTCATATCTTTTGGTTTTATCCTTCTAATAATTACTTTTTTAATTTAAATAAATAATTCTTTTTCTAATTTTATCCTTTTAATAAGTAGTATTTTAAGTTTAATAATTACTCAAATAAAAAATATATATTTTTCAATTTTATCCTTTTGGTGATACACGCTATGTTTTTACAAGTGTTTATCCTATTCTATATACTACTATTTAAAAGAATTTTCCTTGTTTCTGTGCAAGTTTTCTTCTTATTCTGTCCTTTAGATAGCTATTTTTTAAACTAAAATAACATCTTACCAATTTTACATTTTTTGGTATCCATCATATTTTTTAATTTAATAAATTTTTATTTGATAATTTTTTAAATTTAATATTTTTAAATTAAAATAATTATTTATAATAATAAATTACCTACAAACAAATAAAATCTCTTTTTATATAATATATGTGTTTCTATTAGTATTATAGAAAAGTTGATTTATATGTTTTTGTTACATAATTTTTTTCTAAATAACCTTTTAATAAATATTTTTTAAAATTAAAATAATAATTTTGTTAATTATATTCTTTAGATATTTTTTTAATTTAATTATTTTTTAATTAATATTTTTTCAATATTATTTACAATAAAAATTTAAATAAATAAATAAAAACTAATGTTATATTTGTTTTAATAATTATAATTTTATTATCTTTTGATAATAACATATACATGTATAACAGACATGTTTTCTTGTAGAAATCCTGGTCTTCTTCATTTTCAGTTTCTCAGTTCATTCCTTAGATCTCATCTTACACTCACCCGGTTACTCTTACTCGCGCCACCATCCACGGCAGCTCCGACAACCACCTTTGGTTCCCTCGCTTTCTCCCTCTTTTACTCAGGTCCTTTCTCTTTCCACTCTCTTTCTCTCTTGATCTATTAAATTTTCAACTTAGATCTTCTGATTCCGTACCATTTTTCGATTCTTCCTATTCATTAAATATCTCTATTCTTTTGGGACAATTTCCTCACATCATCTCCATTACTTGATTTTCTTCCATTTTCATCGACAAACCATTTCCCCTCAATTTTCGTTTTTTTTACAGGGTTTGCTGTTATTAATTTTGCGAATTGCTTGCGATTGTATAACTTTATAGATCATAATTTGCGCGGAATTGCGTTTTTCTTTCTTCAGTGCCAAATCCGATGAATATTTATGTAAAATTTGAAACCTTTGACTGGGTTTTAACTTTTCATCAGCTTGGGAATAGGGTTTTGCTCTAGTATTATGTTTCTGTTGATGGATTTATTATTTTGTGCAGTGAATTGTTTTTGGAAATTTGATTAGTTGCTTGCTTGGAAATGTTATATATTTGTGTTATTCAATCTTATGCTTATGCTTTTGTTTTTCCTTCATTGTATTTTATTTGAGGTTTCATTTACCTTTTCTGCATTGGAAGTAACTAGTTAACAGAGGGTTTAGTTTAGTTTAGCTACTTGCAAATTGTTGTATAAAACTAATTGATTGCATTGTGTGTGTGATGGTAGCAGAAATATGCCTTCTCAAAAGGTTGAGACGGGTCACCAAGACACGGTCCATGATGTTGCGATGGATTACTATGGTAAGAGGCTGGCAACCGCTTCATCAGATCACACAATTAAGATAATTGGAGTGAGCAACACGGCCTCTCAGCATCTAGCAACATTGACTGGTCACCAAGGACCTGTTTGGCAAGTAGTGTGGGCTCACCCTAAGTTTGGTTCTCTACTTGCATCATGTTCCTATGATGGCCGTGTCATTGTATGGAAAGAGGGTAACCCAAATGAATGGACTCAAGCTCATGTGTTTGATGAGCACAAATCATCTGTGAATTCTATTGCATGGGCACCCCACGAGTTGGGTCTCTGCTTGGCTTGTGGTTCATCCGATGGAAATATATCTGTTTTCACTGCAAGAGCAGACGGTGGCTGGGACACTGCGGCAATTGATCAGGCTCACCCAGTTGGTGTCACTTCTGTGTCATGGGCACCATCAACAGCACCTGGTGCCCTTGTTGGTGCAGGGTTACTTGATCCTGTGCAAAAGCTGTGCTCTGGTGGCTGTGATAATACTGTGAAGGTATGGAAGCTCAACAATGGACTGTGGAAGATGGATTGCTTCCCTGCTCTTCATATGCACTCAGATTGGGTTCGAGATGTTGCTTGGGCACCCAATTTAGGGCTACCTAAATCTACTATTGCTAGTGCATCGCAGGATGGTAAAGTGGTTATATGGACCGTGGCAAAAGAGGGTGATCAGTGGGAAGGCAAGGTTTTGAATGATTTCAAGACACCTGTTTGGAGGGTCTCATGGTCACTGACAGGAAACATACTGGCTGTGGCTGATGGGAACAACAATGTGACATTGTGGAAGGAAGCAGTAGACGGAGAATGGCAGCAGGTGACAACAGTGGAGCCTTAGAATGTGATTTGCAGGCATTGTTTATTACTTTGAAAATGGTTAGAATTTTGTTTTGAAATATAGTTGACATCTTGTTTCCCTGTATGTTATACAGTTGATTAATTGAGCTTCATAATGCGCTAGTTCATTGATGTTTGTGATTCATTGCATATTCTGTGATTGGAAGAATTAAGTTCATTACTTGGAGGTATTTTGAGATTAGAAGAATTTTTGAAGTATATAATGTGACAATAGCTTCTGTTCTTGGAGTTGCATAAACTGTTGCATTTAATTTTTGCTGCTCATGATTAATCCATCACCATTGTGCGTAGTATCCTTGAGAATTTGGTTTTTAACCAAGCCTGTGATAGAGAACATCACATGATAACATCGCGTGATCTATGTAATTGGCCTTACTTGCTGGGGTAAAACTATTTTAATTTTTGTAGTGCATATATTGGTAGGTAGGAGAAAGTGGTTTATAACTTTCAACGCATTATGATCTTTCCAACTGTCTTGTGCTTCCACAGAACTGAGACTAACTTATGGTATAAGAATGATTTAATTTTAGTAACAGACATAATCAGCAGTATTAAATTTGATGTCATATTTCTCACAAGTAATAAAATTCGTATCTGTTGCTAGCTCAGGGTTTTATATGATTGTTTAGCCAAGATTGTTTGGATTTCTCTGTGCAGTAGAAGAAAACTTCCCTTTTCCTGTTTTGTTTAGTTAGATGGTGCAGTATTCACATCATCCACTCTATTATAGCCCGGGCATACCCTTCAAATTTTATATGAAAATTTAAGAGACGAGCTTTCAAAGCAAAGTTCCATTTAGATTTTCTCCTTAAAATTTTAGGGAAATGCTGTCTCCAGTTTCATAGAAAAGTGTTGTGCATTTTTAACACCATGAGTAAGAATATATGCTGGTAATTACGAATTCGTGTTTTTAACTAATTTTTAGTGATAGTAGACAATGATGGTTTACATGCATACGAGCAAAAGCAAAATCAAAACAAGAAGCGGCACACAGAGGACTCAGAAAAACACGTGAAATATATATAGAGATCTTGAAAAATAGACTGCTAGACAATTTTTTAACATAAAATTATGAAGGATTTCATTTGTTTCTTATTTTTAATTTTAATTAATACATTCTTTGCTCGTAGTCACAGGAATTGTAGTTTTTAATCTGTTTTATAGAAAATTGAAAATAAAAATGACATTATTATAAAATAGTTGATCAAAAATACCAATAAATAGAACCAAAATTATTTATAGAATGTATCTTTTCGTTATGTGGGTGATGAATTATAATTGAATATTATGTGAATTATAATTAAAAAAAAACAGCAATAAAAGATAATCATCTTAATCTTATTTTTATACATTCTCATTATTATATATATTGAGTAAATTTTGATGAGTATAGATAGTATGAAGTTTCACATAATTTTAGATGGATATAAACTTTCATATTCTAGAAATATACATTTTAAAGAATGTAATTAAAGATATTATTGGTGTGACTTAATTGTTTGATTCCTTCTCACTCTATACATCTAAGCAATTTTTTTGAAGTTTTAGAAATTAAATCAGTGACAATTAATATTGAATAAAAAACTATAGAGTAAAATGTAGTTTTAATTCTCGTTAATATTTTGAACTTCAGTTTTAGTTTCTTTAAAATAAATTGTATCTCTAATTTTAGAATGCACTAAGTATTACATAATAGCATTTTAAAAGTGTTATTCAAAGTACTCTGACAACTTAAAACAGTGTATTTTAAAAATAAAACAAAATATGAAAAAAAAATATAATTTATCGTATAATATTGCCAGATAGCGTATTTTAACTACTTTGAGAAAAGTTGACATGGATGCAAACAAAAGCTCATGACACATTGGTTAATGGAGAACTAGCTTTTGAATTTTTAAAATAAAACAGATATATTAGAATTCTAAAATCTCGAAGTGTATAAACTTTTAAGCTTCTACCATTTTATATTTATTTCAATTTTATTTTTAAAATATTTATTAAATTTTCTTTTTAGTTGTTTTTATAAGACGTGATATATCATTTCTACCATATAAGATAAAAAATTAATTTGAACTTTTACTATATAAGCTATTGATTACAATAGGAAATAAATTCATTATTATTTCTACATAGATACTTTTGCATTATATTATTTATAATATTTATTTACTATTTCACATAATACTTCAATACATTATTATTACCTGGAGACTCAAGTCAAGTCATTTTGATTATTACACACCTAAAAATCAATTTATATTGCAATACCTAAACAACATAATGTGTCAAAATTGTCTTTTCTTATATTGATTATCCATACAAAAATCACATTTAGTTAAAATCGATTCTATAAAATCACACTCATTCAAAATTAATTTTGCAAATGCAAAACCAAGAATCACAAAAATAATAATGGTATGAAAAAATTACATGAGAAATGACTGAACCAGAAGTAATATTAATGAATCTTATCCTAAAAGGGATGCTAAGGAATCATGCTAAAACTTCTTAAAAATTAGAAAAACTAAAAAAATGCTATACAGTAACAACATGCTCTTAATAATCCTCTTGTTATTGAGAATTATGATATTGTAAGATTATGTCATGCACTATCCTTGTCTTCCATTTTCCGTGTGTTCACTATCCTCTTTATTGACACCCTTTGCTGCAGAAGTTCTATTGTCTTCACTTTTTTTGGCAACTTCTTCTGCACAAGTTTTCTCTTTGTCACTCACTTCCAGAGGCCCTAGCTTAATTTCAAGGTCCTTGACAATACTTCTAAAAGATCTCACATCCTTAGCCTCTGCTAATTTGCTTCTTGATGATGCCTACAATGTGAAAACTAAAAGTCTGAATATTGATAATACGGAAAAAAAAAAAACTTTATTTACCTCTTCTGAAATAGTATGGGAAGATAAATGGAAACTACTGATCAAAGTTTACAATTTCTTAATACATCAAGGGATGGTCTAAAAAATAGGATATTTAAAAACACATTTAAAAGTATAAAATGAAAAACAAGTCATGAAAACTACTTAATGATGTTTGTGACTAATTAAACAAAAAGGAATGCAAGTGGAAAACAGATTCGTAGCTATACTTCAGAAATTAACTCAGTAATCAACCACCCCCATTCACTTATAAATGAATAAATTTTCCAGTAGTGTTCCCTCAGTAGTTAAATTGAAACCATTTCAAGTATTCATAATGTTTTCAAGCACAAAATTTATTACTAAAAAATTTTTTAATAAAAAATATCAGTACTAGAATTCAGTCCCAGAATTTGTTTGTTAAACCAAAAGCAACTATGGCATTTATGTTGACTAACCTGTACAATTTGCTCCACACGTCTTTGAAGATCTTTGTCTGATGCTTGCTGATGGATGCCTTTAAGTATTAGTAGTAAGTGAGACTCAATATCATCTGAACAATGTTTTCTTATTATACTTTGCCCAATTGTAGATCTACAACCTATGGCAGAGAAAGGGCAATCCACAAGCTTCAGTGGACAAACAGTTATGCAGTGCCTATCCATGTCACGTCGCAAGATGTTGGCTGTGCACTTTTGTTCACATGGAACTATCTTGAAATCACAAATTGAATCATGCTCTTTCAATTGACCAGCACTGAATCTATCATTGCACCCGAGATTTTGGCATACCACAGACCTGAAGTTGCAAGCATCAACATGGTTGGCAAGATCTTCTGCAGATTTAAAACTCATACCACAATGAAATGAGCTTTTGAAGTCCACGTTCTTAAGCAAATCTTTGGCAAGTGTTTCTCTTCTATCCAGTGGCCAAAAACCATTTATTTCCATCTCCTGAACAAAATCATCTATTTTGTCCTCTCTCTTATCACTTAGTAACCACCCTGAAAACTGACTCAACAAATTTCTCTTTGAATTAACAAACTCATCAACAAAAAAAGAAATGATATCAAAAGGGTGTTCCAAAGCTTCACCGTCAGGAACATCCTCAGTGATAATAGACTCAGCAACAAATAATTCACTCTTTTGGGTGACAAATTCTATCATCTCCTTTCTCAAATCAACAGCCACAAAACCAGGGGTCTTGAAGGGATCTCCTGTTGTGTTATCAACACAGGCACAGGCTAGTGCTGGCATGAACATTTGAGCCAGTTTGTGAACTACTTCTATGTCACAAAAATCACAATGCAACAAAGGCCCTTCGTCTTTCTCGTGTTCAATCTTCTTAGGCCCAACATCCAAGTTATTTGAAGGCAACTCCATTCTTGATAAAACCTAAAAGTAAAGATCAAATACTACACCACATTTATTTTAATCATTTGAAACCTTTGAAATATTATAAACATCTCATGTGGTCGTCCTAAAAATTATGAGTTATTTTAAAGAGCATGTATGCTATCAACACACACATTAATCATGTCTTGGTGACCTATTTCAAGCTTTTGAGAAGGCATATTTCTGCTATCAACACGCACAATGCAAATAGTTAGTTTCAAAGAACAATTTGCAAGTGAAACTAATATTCTGAACTAAACTAAAACTTCTGTTAACCAGTAACTTCCACTGAAGAAAAGGCAACAAATCTCAAATAAAAGACCATGAAATAATAACAAAAGCATAAGTACAAGACTTAATACAAGATATACAAAAGAATATAGTTTTCCAAGCAAGCAACTCCTCAAACATGAAACAATAATTCACTATACATAGTAATAAATCCATCAACAAAACATATGCCTTAAAGCAAAACCGTCTTCACAAGCTGATGAAAAATGAAAGCCCAGTCAAAGGTTTTTAATTTTACACAAATATCATCGAATTTAGCACTAAAGAACGCCAAATGTAATTCTGTGAAAATCATGATCATATAATCCCAAGCAACTTGCAAATTTAAAAACATCAAACCCAGTAAAAAGAATATGAAAATTGGGGGAAATTGTTTATCTTTGAAAACAAACGCTCCAAGCAACACAGACGAGGGAATCACTAAAGGAGGTTAAATGAGGAAATTGTCCCAAACAAAAGCAAGAGTTTTCAAATGAATAGGAAGAATCGCAACATGGGTATGGAATCAGAAGATCAAAGTTTGAAATTTGAATAGATCAAGAGAGAAAGTAAGAGGATAGAGAAAGGACCTGAGACAAAGAGAGAGTAAAGGCAATGAAACAAAAGGTGGTTGCCGGAGCTGCCGTGGACGGTGGCCCGACAAAGGGTGTCCCGTGAGTGTAAAATGAGATCTAAGGGAGAAACTGATGAACTGACACTAGAGAACACGAATTCTTAGAACCAATGCAAAAGTATATTATTTACTATCCACTTTTTTTTTCTTCTAATGATGATAAAATGATAAAAATTTATTATTTACATAATTATCTCTATTATTATATAAAAGAATTCTTCTTTTTATATAAAATTTTCGCAATTTTAATTTTTGAATAATAATTACTGTTTATTTAAATTTACTTAGTGTGTATTTTTATTAGTTAAAAAAGTATTATCAAATTTAAATAAAAAAATCATAGAAAATAGCCGTCAAACAAATATCTCTTTTATTACAAATTACGTAAACACGTGGCTATGACGTAAACACATGGCTATTGCACATGTATAAGACATATATGCTTCTTTTTAAATATGCATCATATTATATTGGTAGATAACAATATTATTATTATGTTAATATATAAAATAAAATTATATTTTTTAAAAATAAAATAAAATATATCAAAAAATATGAGAGAATAACTGTTGATAAATAGAATAAAAGAGAAGAAGCAAAGATAGATTGTTTTATAAAAAAACTTATAAAAATAACGATCAATCTTGTGTTCACATTTTTTAATATTTTAGAGAAATTTGAGATAAGTTTAACTCTCATGTTAAAAGTAAAAATATTAAAATACCTTTCGTCATTGAACTATGTCATTGCGGCTATCGCGCCTCCGCATCCGTAGCCATTGTCACTGCACCCCCATTCTCCATTGTTGTTGCATTCCTTTTGAGAGGAAGCAATAAGAGAGAGTATAAACTGGTGATAATTTGTAGGAAGATTGTTCAAGAAAACTCGTTTTGAATAATTTATTTCAGAAGTATTATTCTTGAAATCCTATTTCAGAATGCATCTTATAAGTTTTGAAAAGTTTCTTCAGAAAAGTTCATCTAAAAGAGTACTCATATGTTTTGGAAAGCTTATTTAGAAAGCTCTTTACAAAATATATTTCATATGTTTCAAAAATTCTATTCAAAATTCTTCTTATAGAAATCCTATTTTGGAAATCATGTTCTTAGAATTTCATAAAGTTTGTTCCAAAAATCTTGTTGAATAGGTGATCTTAAAGTCCCTTTCGGATTGGTTTGGTGCGGTTCGGTTCGGTTCAATTTGGTATGGTTCGGTTCGGTTCAGTTCAATATGATTCAGTTCGGTTCAGTTCAGTCCGGTCTGGTTCGATTCGGTTTGGTCCTCTCCGGTTCATTTCGGTCCAGTCCATTTTGGTTTAGTTTGGTTTGATTCAGATTGGTTCGATCCGGTGCGGTTCGATTGGTTCGGTCTGGTTCGGTTCGATTTGGTATGGTTTGGTTTGGTTCAATCTGGTCCGATTCGATTTAGTATGGTCTGGTTCGATTCGGTTCAGTCCGATTCATTTTGGTCTGATTTGGTTCATTTTGGTTCGGTTTGGTCTGCTTTAGTCCGATTTGGTTCAGTCTAGTTGGGTTCGGTTCGATCCGATCCAATTCAGTCCGATATGGTCCGGCCGTTTCAATTCTGTTTGGTCCAGTTCATTTCGGTTTGGTCCGGTTTGATTCAGTTTGGTTCAATTCAGATTGGTTCAGTTCGGTTCGGTCCAGTTCGGTTCAATTTTGTATAATTTGGTTCGATTCGATTCAATCTAGACCGTTTTATACAAAATCTTATAAAAATAATGGTCAATTTTCAAAATTTAATAAATAATTATATTTTAAAGGATAAAATTAGAATTTTGAAATGTGAACACAAAAGATGGATCTCGTTATCTATAACACAGATGTATTTGCACAAAACATGCGAGTAGTTCAATCTTCCAAGTGAAGTTCCTCTTTTGTGTATATTGTTTTCAACACTTGCACGAATGTGGATATAAAACAGAATCACATATTGTTATAGATAATATTATTTAATATTTATAGATAATATTATAGATAAGATAATTAACTGAGATTAAAAAAAATACTGCCAAACCAAACCTAAAAGTAAAATATAAAATTAAATGTATTAATAAAAGTAAAATTAATAATAAATAATATATATTATAATAACAGCTGCAACATGATTGTATCAAAGTGAAATGCATAACTTCTTTGACATCTTTTATCTATCAATTTGATATAATTACTGTTATTTTGAAATAAATAATTTATTTAAATAATAATATTTAACTATTATAATTATGTATAGTTAAAATATAATATTTAAATCATTTGATAATTTTAAAAAAATTAAGTACCTAATCACGGAGTATTTTTTTAAATATATTAATTAAAAATAAATAATATTATTTTTAATATTAACTTTTTTTATGTTAGAGTAATGAAATATTATAAAAAATGCTGTCAATAATACTTATAATAATATTAATAATAATATAATAAATAATATTAATAACATCATGTTCTCCTCACGTTACATTGTACGTCAAAATAAAATGAAAAATAAATTAACAATGGAAAAAAAAACAAATTAAAGTAATTGTAATCATGTAAAAAATAAAAGAAAAATATATGTATAAAATAAAAACCACCAAAAACATGAAATTAATGTTAAAATGTGTAAATAGAGAAATACATGTAAACATAAAGTCAGCTTAAGCTTTAGAATCAAATATTATTGAAAGGTGTTGACATATAAAATCAAGAAAAATTAAGTTAAACTTAAAATATTATAAACAAAGGTAACATACACATACATCATTCGGTTTAAAGTAAAATGCAAAGTCTTATTAGTGTGTACCCACTATTTTTTTTCTTTTTTTTAAATGGTAAATATTAAGATCAAAGAATAATATTATAATATGAGTTTGTTTCTGTGATTTATCGGTCATGTTTAATAAAATAATATAATTATATGATTAAAATTTTTAATACAAGTTTTATATTAAAAATGAAATGTGTAAATATAATGTATACAAATCGTTGTTAAAATAAAATGTAAATATAATGTGAAACATAATCTTATAAAAATTGAAAACAACAAGAAACATAATTAATGCTAAAAGAATAAAATTCATAAAATAGTACACAAAAACCTGTCTAATTTTATTATTTACATTTATAAGTTACTTTAGCGTATGGATTGATTGAACTTCTATAATTTAAAAAGCTAACTTTTCAAAAAATCAGCTAAAATTTTTATATATTTTTTTAAATCTTGATAAAATTGACTTGCATTCACTTATGTGAAAATTAGAAAAGATATTGAAAATGTTTTTATCTTAATATCATTTATAAGCTAAATACCCCTCCTCTTTCCATTTTTTTTAGACAAATGACAAATTATTCTCAATTAAGCATTGGTTGTGAGATTATTAAGTATGGTAAGAAAAATTATTTCCCATTTAAATTTAAATATTTTTTTTTATAACCCAAACAAGGATAATATATTTTTATCGAACAAAAAATTTCCTTCTGCTCATTAAAATCATCATGTTAGTACATCTTTTACAAACTTGCATCTATGCAAGTGTGTTGGTGAAGCCATTGTATAATATTTATTTTTTTCAAAAATTGTAAAGCATATTAATATTAATTTGAATATTAATATGCATCATATATATACATAAAGATTGGCCTGCACATATTTGTTTAAATTATTTTGTCCCCTCATCAACCATATGGATTTCTGAATGTCTTCAAGAGGTTAGGAATATCATAAGCAAGCATATCTTCCACTGTTTGAATCAATTTTTTATTCAATCTCTCAAACTTGTCAATGTTGTAACCCTTCAAAGTCTCTCTAAATTGTTCAACATCTGGAAAATCACCAGCTGGTAGATGAAACTCCCTTTGTACCTGATTTTACAATTTCAATTTTCAATAATTATTATTATATATAATTAAACATGCATGTGAGTTGAATTTATATAAAGCCAAATTCATACCTTTACAAATTCATCTTCCAAATTATCAATTAGCCTTTGTTGAGCTTTAGCTTTTCCTATCATTGAAGGCATTTGCTTCTTTAAATGGCTAACAATGTAAGCATGTATCACAGCAGACCTAGCTCGTTTTACAAATTCATTGATCTGCAACATACACAAACCTTATCTTAATTCAAAAATTTATCAACTTTAACAATAAACAAAACATAATTAATCATTAACTTCATATTAGAATTCAAGAAAATGATAACCTATAGTACAAACCAAAACAAGAGTTTTTAAATATTGTTTGAAACTTTTGTATAATAATAATGGTGAAAGCATAGAAAAAGAGTCCAGATTCTTTATTGATTTTTTTTTATTTTGTTCTCTGTTGAGCATTAAAAATACACTATTTTGAAATTTTGAATATTTTTTTAATATATTTTAAAACGTTAAAATTAGTGATAATTAATATATTATAAGATATAATAGAAAAACAACACACACAAAAACCAGCAAAAAATCCAAATTCCATTGAAAAGGCAGCTTTGCCCGCATATATAACGATGTTTCCTTTTCAAATGTTTCACAATTTTTTTTTTTATATTTTAAAATTTGTAAGTAATTTTGTATTGTTATTATGTTTTCATCAAAAACAGTTTTTAATTTTAAATGTCAACCATAAAAAAATAGTTTGTAACAAAAAGAGTTGCCTAAAAAATCGTAATTAACGTAGTAATCTATGATAAAAATTATGAATAATACTCACTTTACGATCACAAGCCTTCTTTGGTATATCTTTTAGATCACATAGAAGGTCATTTTGTTCTTTCTGGAACAATTCATTCCCAAGTGGACCACTGATAGAATTATGCGTATCTTGATCGTTGAATGAACTGTAAAAACGTTTGAACATGAAAAAAAAAGAAGGTAATTTTATATATTAATCAATGAGAATAAAGAGTAACAAAATATAAATTACACAAAAATGTAACTTCATGACATTTCAAAATTCTTAATCCCAAATCATGCAAATAAAAAAAGAAAAACAAAGAAAATCACAAACTAATTCTCAATGCAGAGAGAAACTTTTTAAGGTCTAGAAAGGAGTGCATGCATATTATAAGAAAAATGATTTTTTGGTTATTAAATTTTGACAACTTTCTCTTATAATCTTAGGTGTCATTTTGTAAGTAGTTTTTCATTTTTTCATTTTCTAATTCTCAATATTTCAAAACCACTTAGAAAATGATATCTCATATTGTAAGAGAAAGTTATCAAAATTTAGTAGTCAAAATATCATTATCCATACTATAAAGTGACTTACCCAATATATACACGCATGACTTCTGGAACATTCAATACTTTCCCAAGTGACCACATTAATGCACCATATATTCTCATTAGCTGCAAAATATAGGTCAATTTTTTCCTTTAGTGAAATTACATTATATAATGTAAAAACAAAATAAAAATAAGTAATATATGTCTTTACTTGTTGAGGATCAACTTGGTCTGCCTTATTTAAGACCACTCGAATTTTGTCATCATTTCCTCGTAGGGATGATATCACACGTTTGAACTCATCACTAACGTCAAGTTTGTGAGGATCAAACAAAAGAAGTATCAAGTCACATTTAGCAGCAAACCATGATGTTACACCAGTAAAGTCATATTGTCTTTGTGTCCTTTGTTTTTCTCCAGATAAAACTCCAGGGCTATCAACAAATGTGATGTAGTCCAATAACTTTCAACAATTCATACAAAAAATGAGAGAGTTAGGTTTTAAATGCTACAAAATAAATCTCTTAGATTTTATTTTAATTAGGTATAAAAGATTCTTACAGGATGAGGCATTTGAGAACACTCAAATTTGGACAAAAATGATGTCCCAAATGTGTTAAGACCACTAAATGGCATGTCTGCTTGGACGGCCACAGTGTTGCCAGGAATGCTTCTTTCATCAGGTCCAGACTTTTGCACAAAATAACTACAATTAACTCTTGCAATCTCGATATCAGGTTTAAATATGTTTTTAATTTCTAAATTTTTGCATAAAATTAAAATTTGATATATTTTGATCGTCAAACTTTAGAAATAGACATAGTCTTTCTAATTCTATTAGATTTTTTTAGGTACTAAACGTGTTTCAGAATATCTTTGAGTTGTTTATATAATTCAATATGTTTCAATTCAAATTCATCCTGAAACATTTATTTAACAAACTCAAAAAAATCAACGACATTAGTTTAAAAAAAGTATATCCATTCATTTTTAAAACATGAGAACCAAAATATATCAAAGTTTGAGACGAAAGAAACTTTAATTTCGCTTTCAAAGAAGCAAAATATATCAAAGGTAGGGTGTAGGGATTACACATACCATAACAACTACAAACCTATCGGTTGTTGGCTCTGGTCCGATATGAGATCCTAATAACATTGGTGAGGAAAACAAATCACTAACACAAATTACATATAACTTGTGTGAGCAATTTCAAATATATATTATAGACATAGAATTTGAGGTTGAAGAATCACTTGCCTGGGTAATTAGTTCTTAGCATATGTTTAATGAATGTTGTTTTTCCAGTGGAATATTGACCCAAAAGTAGAATCATAGGTTTGGCATCAAAGTCACTATTTGTCTGTAATGCATAAAGAAAAATAATCATGGAAAACTTAATTTTGTATCCTTCTCCATATATACAAAATGTGGGTGTTGGTCATGTCAGAGTAAACAAATTAAATTGAATATAAAACATGTATTGTATTTCTTAATCAAAGAAAGGAAAATAAAATAAAATACTAACCAATGCAGGAGATACAAAATCATTATAGCGATAAGTAGCTTCTAAAGGCTTCAACTTTTGAAGGTAAAGTCTCTTCAAACCATCTATGACTGATGTTACTGAAGAAGCAGGAACCTTCATATACCCAAAACATAAATATATTAGAAAAAAATTATCTTTTGTTAGGTAAATCTTCAATGTAGAGTGATAAAATAGTTAATAGATGTTCTAAACAAATCTTTTAAATTCTTATACCCAACAACATAATATAAAAAAAAAATCTAATACATAATTCAAAGATAAATAAAAAATCACTTAATTATTTATCTAGTCATGGAGTAGCATGACTTGTTCTTTTTTTTTTTTTAATAT